>Ga0209902_100044_pt1 | contig 273241 bp, 239 predicted proteins | sample FECB27metaG_FD_188304 | JGI IMG/M metagenome (GOLD analysis project Ga0209902, IMG submission 188304) | Cyanobacterial communities from the Joint Genome Institute, California, USA - FECB-27 (SPAdes) (version 2) | ecosystem: Environmental > Aquatic > Thermal springs > Hot (42-90C) > Microbial... | reverse complement strand
GGCCATGGAGAGGGGGACCGCTCGCGCAGCGAGTGGTGGAGGGGCCGCAAGGCCGCGCGACGCCTGACGGCGTCGGCCCCTCCGTCAGCCCTGCGGGCTGCCACCTCCCCATCGCTGCGCGACAGGGAGGTTTCAAGGAAACGTCCGCTTCCCCACCCCAAAGCGGATACCGCCTGCAAATAGGCCTTTCCCATATTATCCGGCTGTGCGAGCCTTCGTTCGGCGCTTCGATTTGGCGCACAAAAGCGGTCGCCGCCCGCCTTGCCGATGCGGCCACGGCGCGGCGCGCCGGGCGCGTCCAGCACGGCGCGAGGTCCCAATCGGGGAAGCGCACAGGGCAGACTTACCTGAACTTTGGAAGGCCGCGCGGCGCTTGCCCGGCCGGATCCAACCCGGGACGACGAAAGAAGGCCATCGCGGTCTGCCGCCCCCGACCCGCCCATAAGAAAAGGGCCGGGTTTCCCCGGCCCTTCCCTAGTTCAGTGTGCCCGAAATCAGGCGCCGGTGACGTCGGTCGTGTCGACCTTCACACCCGGGCCCATCGACGACGACAGCGCGATCTTGCGGACGTACTTGCCCTTGGCGCCGGCCGGCTTGGCCTTGACGATCGCGTCGACGAAGGCGTCGAAGTTCTGGCGGAGCTTTTCCTCGCCGAACGACAGCTTGCCGAGGCCCGCGTGGATGATGCCCGCCTTTTCGACGCGGAATTCGATCTGACCGCCCTTGGCGGCCTTCACGGCTTCGGCGACGTTCGGGGTCACGGTGCCCAGCTTCGGGTTCGGCATCAGGCCCTTCGGACCCAGCGTCTTGCCGAGGCGGCCGACGATGCCCATCATGTCCGGCGTCGCGATGACGCGGCCATAGTCGAGATTGCCCGCGAGCATGTCTTCCATCAGGTCTTCGGCACCGACCTTGTCGGCGCCGGCGGCCAGCGCCTTTTCGGCGTTGTCGCCGCGCGCGAACACGGCAACCTTGACGTCCTTGCCGGTGCCGGCGGGGAGCGTGACGACGCCGCGGACCATCTGGTCGGCGTGGCGCGGATCGACGCCCAGGTTCATCGCGATTTCGAGCGTTTCGTCGAACTTCGCCGAAGCGAGTTCACGAACGGTCTTCAGCGCTTCGTCGACGCCGTGCAGCTTCAGCGCGTCGACCTTGCCCTCGAGGGCCTTCTGCTTCTTGGTCAGCTTTGCCATGGGGTCAGCCCTCCGTCACTTCGAGGCCCATCGAGCGCGCGCTGCCCTCGATGATCTTCGTCGCCTGTTCGATATCGTTCGCGTTGAGATCCTTCATCTTGATCTCGGCGATTTCGGCGAGCTTCGAGCGCGCGATCTTGCCGGCGCTGAGCTTGCCGGGCTCCTTCGAACCCGACTTCAGGTTCGCGGCCTTCTTGATCAGATAGGTCGCCGGGGGCGTCTTGGTGACGAAGGCGAAGCTCTTGTCGGCGAAGACGGTGATGATGGTCGGGGTCGGCGTACCCTTTTCCAGGCCGTCGGTCGCGGCGTTGAACGCCTTGCAGAATTCCATGATGTTGACACCGCGCTGACCGAGCGCTGGCCCGAGCGGCGGCGACGGGTTGGCGGCGCCGGCGGGCACCTGCAGCTTGATGTAGCCGCTAATCTTCTTGGCCATGATGGCCTCCTTTCTTTCTGTCGGTCCGCCGCCGGGCGGCGAACCTCAAAATAAGCGGTCGAACAGAGGGGCATCACCCCCTCCTCCCGCGCGGAATCGCGCCCTTGTCTGACGCGAAGCGGCGCCCATAGGCCCAAACGTTCCGGAAAACAAGCCTCAGCCCTGCGGAACGAGGCGCAACAGCCCTTCCTGCACCGCCGACGCGATCAGCGTGCCGTCGCGGCGGTAGATCGAACCGCGATTGATCCCGCGGCTGGCGCCCGACCAGTCGCTGTCCATCACATAGACGAACCATTCGTCGACGCGCACATCGTCGTGAAACCACATCGCATGGTCGAGGCTGGTCGAAAACAGGCCCGGGGTCGACCAGTTGAGCCCGTGCGGCAGCATCGCCGACGACAGCAGCCCCATGTCCGAGGCAAAGGCCAGGAAACCCTGGTGGACGAGCGGGTCGTCGCCGATCGGCGCCGCGACGCGGAACCACTGATAGTGCTGCGTCGCCTTGGCCGAGGCGGGCGGGCGATGGTTGCGCAGCTCGAACGGCCGCCGCCGCGCCATATGGTCGAACGAATCCTCCGACACATGGGGATCGGCAGCGATCGCCTCAAGAAAATCGACGCAATCCTCGGGCGGCAGCAGGTCGGGCATCGGCACCTGATGCGCGAAGCCCGGCGCCGGTTTCTGGAACGAGGCGGTGAGGTTGAAGATCACCTTGCCGTCCTGACGCACGACGACGCGGCGATTGGCGAAGCTGCGCCCGTCGAAATCGCGGTGGACGCGAAAATGGAGCGGCTTGGTCTCGTCGCCGCCGCGCAGAAAATAGGCGTGGAGCGAATGGACGCGCTTGTCGGAATCGACGGTGCGCGCCGCGGCGACCATCGCCTGCGCGATCACCTGCCCGCCGAAGATGCGATCGCGCGCGGTGGTCGCGAGCGCCGGAAAGGTAAATTCGTCGTCGACCCCGGGCACGGCGTCGAGATCGAACAGGCGCGCAACCGCGCCGACGACCGGACCCGCATCGACGCTGGCGTTGATCGCGCGCGCGCGCGCGATGCGCGCTTCAACCTGTTCGGGAGAGAGGGTTGTCATGATGCGCGCCTCTCCCTTGTTATCCTGGCGAAGGCCAGAATCTCGCCGGTGCGGTCCTACGATAAGATAAGATCCCGGCCTGCGCCGGGATGACGGCCTGTCGGGGCCGTCACTTCATGCGTTCGACCTGCTCGAAATCCAGCTCGACGGGCGTCGCGCGGCCGAAGATCGAGACGCTGACCTTGACGCGCGCCTTGTCGAAGTCGAGTTCCTCGACAACGCCGTTGAAGCTCGCGAACGGGCCTTCGAGCACCTTGACCTGGTCGCCGATCTCGTAATCGACGCGGATCTCGGTCTTGGGGCGCGCGGCCGCTTCTTCCTTGCTGTTCAGGATGCGCGCGGCTTCGGCTTCGCTGATCGCCTGCGGCTTGCCCATCGAACCGAGGAAGCCCGTGACCTTCGGCGTGTTCTTGACGAGGTGATAGACATCGTCGGTCATCGTGAGCTTGGCGAGGACGTAGCCGGGGAAGAATTTCCGCTCGGCCTGCACCTTCTTGCCGCGCTTGACCTCGGTCACCGTCTCGACGGGCACCTCGACCGATTCCACGAGCTGCGAAAGCCCCATGCGCTCGGCCTCGGCGAGCACCGAATCGCGAACCTTGTTCTCGAAACCCGAATAGGCGTGAATGATGTACCAGCGCGCCATGTGTTTACGTCCTGTCCCTGTAGTGGCGCCGATCAGCGCGCGAGCGACGTCAGCCAGCTGACGATCGCGTTGAAAACCGTGTCGACGCCGAGAAAGAAGAACGCGAGGATCGTGGTCATGATGAGCACCAGGATCGTCGTCTGCACCGTCTCGCGGCTCGTGGGCCACACGATCTTGCCGGCTTCGGCGCGTACCTGACGGATAAATTCGCCCGGGCTGGTCTTGGCCATGTCGATCGTCCTGTCCTCGAAAAGCGTCAATGTCATCGGCCAGATGGGTTGCCGCCCCCCGCGCGTCAACCGTGCTTTGGGCAATAGTCCGCCCACCCTCCCCGAGCGTGTCGGCGAAAGGCGGAAGGAGAACGGCGCATCTGTCCGAATGGGCGGCCTTTACTTGGGCGCAATGGGGATTGCAAGTCAAAGGCGGGCGGGAAGGTGCGCCATCCGGCGATGGAGCAGCAGCAGCAGCACGACCATGACGAGCCAGCTCAGCGTCGGCTGGAGCACGAAGAGCAGATGGAGCTGGCGCGCCGCCGCGGCGCCGTTCGCCGGATCGAAGCCGATGAAGTCGAGCGCCAGATAGCTGACCCCGATCGCCGCCGCGACACCGAATTTCGCCATCAGGTTGAGGATCGCGAAGAGAAAGGCCGAGCGGTTGCGACCGCAACGCCGGGCATCGTGCGGAATCAGGTCGGCGAGCATCGAATAGATGAACAGCAGCCCGACGAAACCGGTGCCGAGCAGGAGCGAGAAAATCGCCGCCTGCCCGAACCCCTCGGGCCGCTGCGCCAGCGTCGCGACGAGCAGCGAACCGATCAGCAATCCCATCGCCATCATCATCGGCGGCTTGCCGAAGCGGCGCGCGAGCCACGTCCAGCCGGGCGACGCCAGCGCGCCGCCGATGAAGCTCGCAAAGAGCAGCAGCGCGCTGCGATCGTCGAGGTCGAGCACCCACGCCGCGAAAAAGACGAACAGCGCGGTCAGCGAACCGAAAGCGAAGCTGTTGAGGAACTGCACCCCGCACAGCAGCATCAGCGGCGGAAAGGAAAGTGATGCGCGCAGTTCGTGCCGCCAGCCGATGCCCGGTTCGGCGACGACCGCGCGGCGTGGGATATGACGGATCGCGTAGAGCGCGACGGGCGCGACGACCAGCATCACCCCGGCATAGGCCATGATGCGTCCCTGAAGGCTGAGCCCGGGGACGAAGAATTGCGCCGCCGCCGGCGCGGCGAAGGCGACGAGCAGCGCGATCTTCGACGCCCAGTCGCGCATGCCGTATAGCATGGCGCTGTCGGCCGGCGCATGCACGAGCGCCGCCCCCCACGACAGCTGCGCGACCTCGTAGAGGCTGAAGCTTGAATAGAAGAGAACCAGCACGATAAAGAGCGCGGCAAAGGGCAGCAGGTTCCCGGCGGTGACGATGAAGGCCAGCAAGCCGAGCAGCGGCACCATCGCGATCAGCATCCAGCGGCGATGCGCGCCCAGCCCGGGACGGAAGCGGTCGACCATCGTGCCGATCAGCGGGTCGACGACACCGTCCCAGATCGTGGTGAGCGAAAAGAGCAGCCCGACGAGCGCGACCGCAATCACCCCGCTTTCGGCGATATAGGGCGGCAGATAGACGCTGAACGGGAGGCCGAGCATCGCGGTCGGTGCGGCGGTCGCGGCATAGGCCGCGACGGTGCGCGGGGTGAGCGCCGACGATTCGACGCCGCGGGCGGACAGGGTCGGGGCGGTGGTGGCCAAGCGGGCGGCTCCTGCGGGAAGGCGCAAGCTTTCAGCCATTGACAGATGTGTCAATAGACCGCGGCGGCGAATGCCGGTCCCGGATGCGCGGCGGCCACAAATCCTCCCGATGGCGTCGCCGCCCGGAGGGTTTTCGCGGCCCCGCCCCCGGGCCGCGGCTAGTTCACCATCCGCTCATAGCCCTCCCAATAGGGCGCGCGAAGATCCTTGCGGAGGATTTTGCCGCTGGCGTTGCGCGGCAGCGCTTCGATCACGTCGACGCTGCGCGGCGCCTTGAACGCGGCGATGCGTTCGCGCGCCCACGCGATGATGTCGCCCTCGTCGACGCTCATTCCCGGCTTGGGCACGACCACCGCCTTCACCGTCTCGCCCCATTTGGCATCGGGGATGCCGATCACCGCGACCTCCTGCACCGCGGGATGGCCGAAGATCGCGCTCTCGACCTCGGCCGGATAGACATTCTCGCCGCCCGAGATAATCATGTCCTTCATCCGGTCGTGGATGTAGAGATAGCCGTCGGCGTCGAGATAGCCCGCGTCGCCGGTATGGATCCAGCCGTCGGCGGTCATCGTCTTCGCTGTCGCCTCGGGCAGGTTCCAATATTCCAGCATGTTGTTCGACGAGCGGGTGACGACCTCGCCCACCTCGCCGACCGGAAGCTCCTGCCCCTCGTCGCCGAGGATGCGGATTTCGACGCCGGGAAGCGGCTTGCCCGCCGACCGCATGCGCGCATTGCCCTCGGGATCATGATCCTCCGGCGGCAGCATGCAGATCGTGCCCGTCGTTTCGGTCATGCCATAGGCCTGGATGAACTGGGCCCCGAACATCTTGATGCACTGGCGCAGCAGTTCGAGCGGGATCGGCGCCGCACCATAGAGGATATATTTGAGCCGGCTGAAATCGGTCTCGGCGCAGCGCGGGTGGAGCAGCAGCATCTGCAGCGCCGCCGGCACGATGAAGAAGCGCGTCACGCCATGATGCTCGACCGCGTCGAACACGCCTTCGGGGTTGAATTCGGCGAGGATGATCCCGGGCAGCCCCGCCCCGAGGGCCATGATGCCGAGCCCGGTGCCGCCGATGTGCGCGCAGGGCATGGCAACCAGCACCGCCTCGTCGTCGTCCCACTTGGTATAGGGTATGTCGAGGTCGCTCGAATTGCGGCGGAGCGCGAAGAGGTTGCGGTTCGACAGCACGGCGCCCTTGGGGTTACCTGTAGTGCCCGACGTATAGAGCTGAAGCACTGCGTCGTCGGGGCCCGCGCCCTCGAAACCCGCGCGCGGGGTCGCGGCGATCCGCGCGCGCGCTTCGTCCGCGCCGAGGATCAGCGGGTCATGCTCGAGCTTGCCCGCGAGTTGCTGCGCCGCCGTGTCGAACCCTGGACCGGTGAACAGGATTTTCGCGCCCGTGTCGTTGAGCACATAGGCCCATTCGGCCGGCGACAGCCGCCAGCCGATCGGCGCCATCACGATGCCTGCACGCGCGGCGCCAAAGAAGAGGAGGAAATAAAGATCGCTGTTCTTGCCGATCCAGGCGATGCGATCGCCCTTCCGAAGCCCCGCTGCAAAGAGTGCGCTCGCCACTTTCGCGGTCAGGTCGTCGAGGTCGGCATAGGTGAAGACCCGATCCTCCTCGCGCAGCGCGACGCGCGCGGGCCGGTCGGCCGCCCAATGGGTGATGAATTCGTCGAACGTCAGAAGGTCGGCCAGCTCTTTCATGCAAATCTCTCCCGGATGCCGTTGGCGGCATTTCTCAACCCTGATAACAACGTCGCAAGCGATTTGACAAGCGCTGCGCCCGACGTCGTACGTCGCCGTACATCTTGGTGATACTTCGATCCCTATGCAATCCCGGATCCGGAATAGGCTTGTCCAACGACGCACTGCCTCTGCCCGCCGCAACTTGCCGCAACCAGATCCTGCGCACGGGGCAATGTATTGCGCCCTTTCGACAACAACTCTATGGTGATTTGCCAAAGCAACACAGCAGCACGTAGACTTGCCTGGAGACAGATGTGACGAAGAGCCACCTCCTACTACTGCTATTCGGCACTGCGGCATCCCTTCCCGCCCTCGCACAGACAAGCAGCGAGCCGGAGATCGTCGTAACCGGCCGGTCGCTCAAGGAAACTGCTGACTCGCTCGCGGCATGTCTGGCGCGTAGCTGCCCGCCTGACCAGGACGTCGCCGCCTCACTCGCCCATGCCGAAAACCAGCTTCTGGAGGGCGACTACAAAGCCTCCCGTACCACGTTACTCAAGTCGATCGGTCGCAACCGCAAACACGGCGATCAATATCCGGTCGAGGTATCCGACCTGTTCCGTGCCAACAGCCGCGTCGCCGAGCATGTTGGCGAGGCTAAGAATTTCCAGCTGTCAGTGCTCGACATGCGCAACACACTGAAATCCGGTCTGGGCGAAAAGGATCCGCGCGTGATGGTCGCGCAGATCGAAGTGGGCGACAGCCGTGCAAAGCTGGGCTTCCCCGACGAAGCCGAGCGCATCTACAAGGATGTCGAGAAACAGGCGCTGGCGAACAACCAAAACCGCGTAGCAATGTTCTCACGCGTTCGTCAGGCGCTGCTGGCCCAGACCCAGGCCGAGGTATCGGGACTTAGCGATGACTATGCCAAAACGCGCGGCAAGCTGGACATGATCATCGCATCGCCGCTGGCGGGCGGCGAGGACTTCGCGCTGATGGCGCAGATCATGCGCGCACGCATGGACCGCAAGGCGGGCGATGCGAGCTCGACCGAGACCATCCTCAAGGAGTTCGCAGCAAGAGGCGGCGCCGACCGACCGATGCTGCTATTCAGCGAGCCGATCAAGCGGATCGACAATTCGGAGCCGTCCGGAAACGAAATGCCGCCGCCAAATAGCTTGTTTCAGCTGACCGCGCTCAATAGCGTCGCGAAATGGGCAGACGTCGGCTTCTGGATCAATGCCGACGGCCATGTGGGTGACGTCGAAATCCTGCGTGGCGATGGTTCACGCCAGTGGCTGAAACCCGTGTTGAAACATGTCCAGAGCCGCGTCTACGCACCGCTGCGCCGCAGCGACAATGATGCGACCCCGGGCTTCTATATGATCGAGCGCTATACATTGACCGCGCGCTGGACAGAGGACGCAACCTCCACCCATATGCGACGCCGAGAACCCACGCCGCGAATCGAGCGGCTCGACATAACCCCCGACAACTACCAGCGACCGGTGGCGACGGAATGAAGGATTGATCTGCACCGAACAATGGTCAATTTGGCCTAACGCATTCGGCGGAAGAGCAGCATCAGATTATTCGCGGGCATCGCGCGCCGTTCGGCTAAGACGAAGCCCGTGTCGCCCGCTGCGGCCTTGACCGCAGCCGTATCGCGCAGGCCCCATGCCGCGTTGCGCGCCCGCAGGTTCGCGTCGAACGCCAGATTGCTTTCGGCGGTCGGGACGCCGGGCTCGACATAGGCGCCATAAAGGACCAGCGGCGCACCCAGCACGAGCAGCCGCGCCGCACCGGCGAAGAGGCCGAGCGTCGCTTCCCACGGGCTGATATGCACCATGTTGATGCAGAGGATCGCATCGGCACGCGTCGCGGGCCATTCGGGCGCCGACGCATCGAGCGTCAGCGGCGGGGCGAGATTCCCGAGCCTCGCGTCGTCGCGCCAGGCAGCGATCGAGGCGAGACCCGCGGGATCGGGATCGCTCGGCTGCCAGTCGAGATGCGGGAAGACCGTAGCGAAATGCACCGCATGCTCGCCCGAACCGCTCGCGACCTCCAGCACCGTTCCCGCCTGCGGAAGCCAGTCGGCGAGCACCCCGGCGATCGCGTCGCGGTTGCGTGCCGTAGCAGGGGCGTGGCGCCGGACCGACGGATCGCCGTCGCCCGGCATCCAGGGCGCGGGACCCGTCACTTCGCGCGTTTCCCCTGCCCCCGTGCGCGACGTTCGCGCACGATCAGCCACAGGAACAGGCCTACGGGCCCCGCCATCAGCGTGAAGAACAGGAAGGGAAACTGGACGATGCGGCTGAACCCCTTCTGGTCGGCGTCGCGCGCGATCCACATGCCGGTGAAAAGGTCGAAGGCGAGATAGTGGATCCAGCCGAGCGTCGCACCGCCCGGCGTGTCGAACAGTTTCATCACGCCGGCGAGGGTGGTGAAGTCCATCGCCCCGCCCTGCCCGCCCGCGTCGATCGAGCCGGAGAGGAAGCCCGCGATCAGCACGGTGTAGGCGAGGCAGAGGAGAAAGACGCCCGCGTACATGAGCAGCGACAGGATCCTGGGTCCGCGCGGCGCGAACGCGAGGACCAGCCAGGCCGCGATGGCCCAGTAATTCGCCACCAGAAACAGCGTGTCCCAGCTCATCGGTCGTCCCCTCGCATTGCAGTCGATGCTTGCCTTGCCAGCGTCAGACGAGCCCGCCAAGTCCGAAGAGTACCAGCCCCCCGAACAGAGCGACCAGCCCGGTCGCCACGATCAGCAGCGTCAGCCGCGCCGCCGAGAAGCGCCGCGTGGCGAAAAAGGCGGCCGCGAAACCGAAACCCGCCGCGATCAGCGGCGCGTAAAGGAAGGCCCAGTCGCAACTGAATTCACGACGGACGCGGACCAGCTCCCACTGCTCGACGACCAGGCCGTAGAGCGTGATCGCGGCAAGCCAGACGGCGACGAACACGGCGGCGAACAGCGCGCCGCCGACGAGGCAGCCCGCCCCGCCGCGCAGGCGCACACCGTTCGCCGCCGGATCGGTCAACTGCCGCCGATCTCGCTGAGCGACGGCGTGCCGGGAGCAACAACGGGTTCGCTCCACGTCAGGATCGGCTTGCGCGCCGCGGCGGTTTCGTCGAGCCGCGCACGCGGCGCAAAATGCGGCGCCGATTTCAGCGCCGGATCACCGTTCTTCGCGCGCAGCGCGACGCTGCGCAGCGCGCCGATGAACTGGTCGAGCACCGCCTTGCTCTCGGTCTCGGTCGGTTCAATCAGCATCGCGCCATGGACGACGAGCGGGAAATAGACCGTCATCGGGTGATAGCCCTCGTCGATGATCCCCTTGGCGATGTCGAGCGTCGAGAAGCCCTCGGCGAGGCCGTCGTCGGTGAACAACGCCTCGTGCATGCACGGACCCGAGCCGCCGAAGGGCGCGTCGAGCACATCCTCGAGGCTGCGCAGCATGTAATTGGCGTTGAGCACCGCATCCTCGGCGACCTGCTTGAGGCCGTCGGCACCGTGGCTGAGCATATAGGTCAGCGCGCGGGTGAACATGCCCATCTGGCCATGGAAGGCGGTCATGCGGCCAAAGGTGTCGGGATGCTCGGCGCCCGCGCTTTCCTCCTCGACCAGCTTGAACGTCCCGTCGGCGTAGCGTGCCGAATAGGGGATCGGGCCATAGGGCGACAGCGCCTCCGACAGCACGACCGGACCCGAACCCGGACCGCCGCCGCCGTGCGGGGTCGAGAAGGTCTTGTGGAGGTTGATGTGCATCGCATCGACGCCGAGGTCGCCGGGGCGGACCTTGCCGACGATCGCGTTGAAGTTCGCGCCGTCGCAATAGACATAGCCGCCCGCGGCATGGACCGCATCCGAGATCGCCTTCATGTCGCGCTCGAACAGGCCGCACGTATTGGGGTTGGTGATCATCACCCCCGCGACGTCGGGGCCGAGGCGCGCCTTGAGCGCCGCGAGATCGACGCGGCCCTCGGGGGTCGCAGGAATATCCTCGACGCTGAAGCCCGCGAAGGCGGCGGTCGCGGGGTTGGTGCCGTGCGCGCTTTCAGGGACGAGCAGCACGCGCCGGTCCTCGCCGCGCGCTTCGAGCGCCGCCTTGATGCACAGGATACCGCAGAGTTCGCCATGCGCGCCGGCCTTGGGGGTCATCGCGACGCCGTGCATGCCGGTGAGCTTGATCAGCCACATCGCGAGCTCGTTGATGACGCCAAGCGCGCCCTGCACCGTTTCCTGCGGCTGGAGCGGGTGGATGTCGGCAAAGCCCGGCATCCGCGCGACCTTTTCGTTGAGGCGCGGGTTGTGCTTCATCGTGCACGACCCCAGCGGGAAGAGGCCGAGGTCGATCGCATAATTCTGGCGACTGAGGCGCGTATAGTGGCGGACCGTTTCACCCTCGCTGAGGCCCGGCAGGCCGATCGGCGCGGTGCGCGCGAGGGCGCCGAGGTCGAGCGCGGGCGCCGCCTCGTCGAAATCGACGCCGGTGGTGCCGGTCGAGCCGATCTCGAAAATCAGCGGCTCTTCGAGCATCAGCGCGCGGTTGCCGGTGAAGGTCGTGGTGTCGTCGGCGCCGCCCGCATTCATTTCGGGGCGCCAGCCGGATGCGTTGAGCGTGCTCATGCCAGCACCTCCTTCAGCGCTGCGGCAAAGGCTGCAATGTCCTCCGCCGTCGCGGTTTCGGTCACGGCGACGACCAGCCCGTTGGCAAGGCCGTCATTGTCGGGATAGAGGCGGCCGAGCGAGACGCCGCCGAGGATGTCGCGTTCGGCGAGCTTGTGGACCACCGGCCGTGCCGCCGTCGGCAGCAGCAAGGTGAATTCGTTGAAGAAGCCGCCGTTCAAGACCGACACGCCCGGCACCTTCGCCAGTTCGTCGGCAGCGAGCCTGGCGCGGCCATGATTGATCGCGGCGAGCTGGCGCAGCCCGGCCTCGCCGAGCAAGGTCATGTGGATGCTGAAGGCCAGCGCGCAAAGCCCAGAATTGGTGCAGATATTGCTCGTCGCCTTTTCGCGGCGGATATGCTGTTCGCGCGTCGAGAGCGTCAGCACGAAACCGCGCTTGCCATTGGCGTCGACGGTCTCGCCGCACAGGCGCCCCGGCATCTGGCGAACATATTTGGCCTTGCATGCGAAGAGGCCCACATAGGGCCCGCCGAACTGGAGCCCGACGCCGATCGACTGGCCCTCGCCGACGACGATGTCGGCGCCCATTTCGCCGGGCGACTTGATCAGGCCGAGCGCGACGGGTTCGGTGACAACCGCGATCAGCAGCGCGCCCGACGCCTGACAGGCGGCGGCGAGCGCTGCCATGTCGTCGATGCGACCGAGAATGTCGGGATATTGGACGACGACGCTGCTTGTTTCCTTGTCGACCGCCGCGGCAAGATCCGCCCAGTCGGTGGCAGGCACGAGTTCGGGATCGGCCTCGACCAGCACATCGCCGGTATATTTGGCCATCGTGCGCGCAACGCTGCGATAATGCGGATGAACGCCGGTCGAGAAGAGCGCCTTGGCGCGCTTGGTGATCCGCCGCGCCATCACGACGGCCTCCCAGCACGCCGTCGAGCCGTCGTACATCGACGCATTGGCGACGTCGGTGCCGAGCAGGCGCGCGACCTGGCTCTGGAATTCGAACAGCATCTGCAGCGTACCCTGCGCGATTTCGGGCTGGTACGGCGTGTAGGCGGTCAGAAACTCGCCGCGCTGGATCAGATGGTCGACACTGGCGGGCACATGGTGGCGATAGGCGCCTGCGCCGAGGAAGAAGGGACCGTCGCCCGCCGCACGATTGCGCCGCGCGAGCGCGCCCATGTGGCGCTCGACCGCGAGTTCGCTGGCATGGTCGGGAAGTCCCTCGATCGGGCCGGCAAGCCGGGCCTCGGCGGGAACGTCGACGAACAGATCGTCGATCGTCGCGGCGCCGATGGTCGCGAGCATGGCCGAACGGTCATCGGCGGTGAGCGGGAGGTAACGCATTTCACTATCTCCAAAGCCCCTCCCCTTCGGGGGAGGGTTTGGGGGTGGGGGCCCGCGGTCTCGCGCGGTGCCGATGGCCCCACCCCGCTGCGACTAGCGGGCAAGCCTGCAAGTCTCGCTGTCCCTCCCGTGAAGGGGAGGGACAAGATTCTCAAAGATCGTCGCAGAAGGCCTTGTACGCGGCCGCGTTCATCAGGCCTTCGAGCTGACCCTTGTCGCCGAGCGTCATGCGGAAGAACCAGCCTTCGCCCTCGGGATCGCTGTTGACGAGCGCCGGATCCTCCTCGAGCTGGCCGTTGCCTTCGGTGACGACACCATCGACGGGCGCATAGACGTCGCTTGCCGCCTTCACCGATTCGACGACCGCGGCGTCGCCGCCCTGCGTCAGTTCGGCGCCGGTGTCGGGGACTTCGACAAAGACGATGTCGCCGAGCTGGCCCTGCGCGAAGTCGGTGATCCCGACCGTCGCGACGTCGCCGTCGACGTCAATCCATTCATGATCTTCGGTGTAATAACGCGGCATCGGTCAGCCTCCCTGCTTGCGGACATAATTATGGGGAATGAAGGGCATCGCGGTCACGGTGCAGGGCACGCGCTTGCCGCGCACTTCGGCCGCAACCGCGGTTCCCGGCGCGGCGAGGCCCGTCGGGACATATCCCATGGCAATCGGCGCGCCGACGCTGGGGGCAAAGCCGCCCGACGTCACGACGCCAACCTCGGTGTTGCCATCGAACAGCGCGGCGCCTTCGCGGACGGGCATCTTGCCCTCGATCAGCAGACCGACGCGCTTGCGGGGAGCGCCGTTGGCGAGATGGCCGAGGATGCGCGCGGCGCCCGGGAAATTCGCTTCCTCGCGGCGGCGCTTGCTGATCGCGAAGCCGAGGTCGCCTTCGACGGGATCGGTCGCGGGGTCGAGATCGTGACCGTAGAGCGGCAGCCCGGCCTCGAGACGCAGGCTGTCGCGTGCGCCGAGTCCGATCGGCTTGACTTCGTCCATCGCGCAGAGCGCGTCGGCGAAAGCCTCGAGCGCTTCGTTCGGGAGCGAGATCTCGAAGCCGTCCTCACCGGTATAACCCGAGCGGCTGATCGCGGTGGCATGGCCCTTCCAGGTCGCAGGCATTGCCTGCATGAAGACAAGGGTCGCGGCGTCGGGCACCAGCCGCGCCAGCGCCTCGGCCGCCTTCGGCCCCTGCAGCGCGAGCAGTCCGTAGTCCTCATTGTGGTTGAGTGTGATGTCGTCGGGCAGCGCCTCGCGCAGATGGGCGATGTCGTCCCATTTGACCGCGCCGTTGACGACGACGCCATATTGCTCGCCCTCGTTGGTGATCATCAGATCATCGAGGATGCCGCCATCGTCGGAGAGCAGCAGCGAATAGCGCATGCGGCCAGGCTTCAGCCCCGCGATATCGCCCGGAACGAGCGCTTCGAGCGCCGCGGCGGCATCGTCGCCGGCGATCGAGAGCTGGCCCATGTGGCTGACGTCGAACAGGCCTGCGTTTTCGCGCACCCACAGATGTTCGGCCATGATGCCTTCATATTGGATCGGCATCCAGTAACCGGCGAATTCGACCATCCGGCCGCCCTTCGCGCGGTGCCAGGCGTCGAGCGGCAGGGTCGCGGGCGGAACCGCTTCGTCGGTCGCAAAATCACTATCGTCGCTCATCACGCGAACTCCCGTCCAAGGCACGGCAAGGTGCGGCCCGATGCCGCCTTGTCGCCATGCCCCCTCTGTCACGGGAACCTGAGAGTTTTCCTCCATAAATCATGGAGTTACCCCTTCGGTGGCCCCGACAATCGCCGGGACGCTTTCCAGAGTGTCCGTTCCAGTCCGCGCGGTCCGCTTGACCTGAGAGTTTCCGGGGCGGTTGCTCCTTCGGTGGCGAGGCGCGGGTTACCCGCCCCCGCGCTCTCCCGCGCGGCCGGTCGAATCCCTTGACGGGAGCCGACAGACGCCCGAGCCTTGGCGGCGGCCCTGCCGAGAGTCAATCGGCGAGCCGCCGCATCGAGTCATTTTCGTGGATATGGACGCCCGGACCGCGCTGCCCCGCGAGCGCGCCGATGGCTTTTGCGACGACGGCAGCGGGAATCGAGCGATAGCGGCGTAGCGACCCGCGGAGCAGGATGTCGGTGACAGGGGCGACCGCCGACGCGATCCCCTCCCCCAGCCGCGGCGGCCCCGCGCGTTCGCCGGTCAGCAGGCCGGGGCGCATGATGTCGAGCCGGTCGAACCCGAGCGCGCGCAGCCCGTCCTCGGTCTCGCCCTTGGTCCTGAGGTAGAAGTTGCGGCTCTGCGCCGACGCGCCGACCGCGCTGACGACGATCATCTGCGTCGCTCCGCCGAGCCTTGCGCCGCGCGCGGCGGACAGGATCAGGTCGTGATCGACGGCGCGGAACGCCGCCTGCGACCCCGCCTGCCGGATCGTCGTGCCTAGACAGCAGACGAGGACCGGCGGCCTTTCGGCGGCGATCATGTCGGCCCAGCGTTCGGGCGGTGCGACAAGCAGCGCGTGCCGTTCGGGCACATCATCCATCGGCCGGCGCGCGAGAATGGTCAGCCGGCGACCGGCGGCGACGGCGATGACCGCCCGTCCGATCAGGCCGGTGGAACCGACGAGGAGAATATCGGAGGGCGGAACGCTCATCGTCTCACCCTATACCCGTTACCCGGCGCTTGTCGAAGCCCGTCCGGAACACCAGCCCCGGTCAGACATGCGCGAGCGCGGCGGGCACCTCGGCGCGTCCGAATATCTCTGCGTAGCGGTCGATCGCAAAACGGTCGGTCATGCCGGCGATATAGTCGCCGATGTGACGCACCGTCGCCTCTGCACCGCCCGGGACGCGCGCCGCCCAGTCGGCGCCCATCAGCCGCGGATCAGCGGCATAGGCCGCAAACAGCCGCGCGATGACATGGTGCGCCGCTTCTGCGGCGGCAATCTGTTCGGGATGATGGTAGAGGTTGGCGTACATGAAGCGCTTGAGATCGCGCTCGCTGGCCGCCAGGTCCGCCGAGAATCCGCCAAGCGTACGCCCGGCCGCCCGCACATCGTCGACATTGGCGACCCCGGCCGCGGCGACATTGGCCGCGGTCGTCGCGATGACGTCGTTGACCATCACGCCGATCTGGTCGCGCACCAGTTCACGCAGCAGCCGGTCGTGCGGCGCGCCGGGAAAGCGTGCTTCGACCGCGCGAAAATTCGCCGCGACAAACGGCTGCTCCATCAACTGGTCGAGCGCGAGCAGCCCCGCACGCAGTCCGTCGTCGATGTCGTGATTGTCATAGGCGATATCGTCGGCGACCGCCGCAATCTGGGCTTCCAGACTGGCGTGGCTGGCAAGATCGAGCGGAAAGTCGCCATCGATCTGCGCCAGGGCCCAGCCCGGCCGCGCCACCGGACCATTGTGCTTGGCGAGCCCTTCGAGCGTTTCCCACGTCAGGTTGATGCCGTCGAACAGCGGATAGGGACATTCGAGACGCGCGAGCGTCCGCAATGTGTGGCCATTGTGATCGAACCCGCCGTGCGCGGCCATTGCCGCCTTTAGCGCATCCTCCCCCGCGTGACCGAAGGGCGGATGACCGATGTCGTGCGCGAGGCAGAGCGCCTCGGTCAGATCCTCGTTGAGCCCCAGCGCGCGCGCGATGCCGCGCCCGATCTGCGCGACCTCGATGCTGTGGGTCAGGCGCACGCGATAATGGTCGAGGTCGGGGGCGACGAACACCTGCGTCTTGTGGCGCAGACGGCGAAAGGCGATCGAGTGGATGATGCGATCGCGGTCGCGCTGAAACGCGTCGCGTGGTCCGCGCACGACGCGGCCGGGCTCGCCGTGCAGGCGACCGCGACTGCGGCCCGGATCGCTGGCGCAATGCGCGATGCTCACTTGACGGGATCGACCGTCTGGCCGGCCTCGCTGTTGAACAGGAAGCCGTCGCCGCCCGCCTTCTTGTAATCGCCGAGCCAGTCCTGCGCCGCCTTGCGATCCTTGAACGGACCCACGAGCAGCCGCCGCGTCCGGCCCCACTCGGTGGTGGCGCCCGCCTTGCCCTTGAACAGCGCGGGACTCTTTTTCGCGAACTTGCCGAAATCGGTCGCAAGCGCCCTTGCATTGGCGCCCGTCGCGACCTGGACCCAGATGCGCGCGGGATTGGCCTTCTTTTCGGCCGCTTCGGCCTTGGCTTTTGCTTCGGCTTCGGCCTTTGCCTTGGCGGCGGCCTCGTCCTTCTCGCGCTTCGCCTCGGCGGCGAGTTCGGCCTTGCGCTTGTCGGCGCGCAGCCTCGCGAGCGTCGCCGCATCAACCGCTTCGCTCGCGGGCGCCATCTCCTCGGCCGGAATTTCAAGCGACCCGACGATATCGGCAAGCGATGCGAGCGGGGCGGCCGCGGTCGGCGCAAAGACCGGCGACGCGGCAACCGCCGACGATGGCGGCGGCGGGAGCGCTTCGACTGCCGCGGTCGCCGGAGCGGGAGTCGCCGTGCCCGCCGCTGCGGATACGGATGCCGATGCCGTCCCGCCGGGCTGGCGGATATCCGCAATCGAAAAACCGGGGCCGACGGGGCCGCTGTCGCGGACCGCGACGCCGATGGGCGGCGACGCGGCGGGCGCGGCGGCTGCACTGGCCGCCGGCGGAGCCGGGGACGGCGCCACTGCGGGAGCCGCCTGCGGAGCGGATGCCGGTGCAGACGCAGGCGCCGGACGCACCGGCGTCGGTGCGGCGCTCGCGACGGCGACGCTGGGAGCCTGTCGGGGACGCAGTGCGGCCGGCGATGCCTGTTCGGGCTGACGACGCGTGCTCACCGCGGGCGGGGTTGCACTGGCGGGCGTGAGCGTCCCGCGCGCCCGGTCGCGCTCGGTCGTCCGGCGCCGGTCGGGCCGGGTCGCGGCAGGCGCCGGCGTCGCGGCCGGGGGCGGCGTCGCCGCCGCCATCTGCACCGGCGCGCGCGGCGGTCCGAGATTGCCCGACGGAAAGCGTCCGAAATGCGCCGCGGCCGCCTGCTGTGCCGGGTTGAGCCGGTTCATCTGCGTCAGATAGGGCAGGATATTCTGCGCGAGTTGCGGCGGCATTGTCGCGTTGACGATTTCGGTCGCTTCGCCGTTGCGACTGTTGATCGCGAGGATCATCGCACGCAGGCGCCAGGCCGCGCGATCCTGCGCGCGAAGCTGGCCCGCGAGCATCTGGACCCCGCGATCGGGGTCGCCCGCGATGCCGAGCGACAAGGCGTAGCGGCGCGTCACCTCGTCACTGGGCGCGATCGACAGGGCGAGCTGATAATCGCGCTGCGCGGCCTCCTGCTGGCCGAGCAGATCGCGCGCAAGCCCGCGATCGGCGAGGAAGATCCGCTCGGGTGCGCCGAGCAGTTGCGCCTCGCCGAAATAATCGAGTGCGCGCGTCGGATTTTCCATATGGACCATCGCCGCACCCATCGCGGCCTTGACCGCACCGTCGCGCGGATTGGCCTGTTCGGCGCGGGTCAGAAAGCCCAGCGCGGCCCGATAATCCTCGAGCTCGATCGAAGCACGGCCGGCATCGAGCAGCGCCGTGCCGTCGTTGGCGTTCGCCGCGATGCGCGCGAGAGCCGAGGACAGCAGGGTCCGCGCGGAGGTCCGCTTTTCCATCGCCGCCCGCGTCGCAGGGTCGGCAGGCGTGACCTGCGCCTGCGCCACGGCGAGCGGCGCCGCTGCAAGCAACAGCGCCGCAAACGCGGCGGCGCTGTGCCGCCCGCGTTCCGGCCTCGCCGTCTTCATCCATCGCCGCATGGGCAAGTTCATCCCGGTCTGGACCGCCCTGCCCTTTGCAGCGGCCGCTGATTCCGCCCTGTTACTGGTTGTTCTGACGATTCAGGAAGCGCGGGATGTCGACCCCGTCGCCCTTGTTGCCGCCATCCTCACCATCGGCCGGGGCCGCGCCGCGCGACAGGCGCGACATACGCTCGAACAGCGTGCCGCCGCCGATGTTGCGCGCCGGCGCATCGTCGACCGGAGCAGCCGGCGCCGGAGGCGGCGTCACCTGCTGCCACGCGGGAGCGGCGGGTTCGGGTTCGCCGAGCACGAGTTCGTCCGCGGTGTCGTCATAGGTCGCCGCAACATTCGAGAGCTCCATCGGCTCTTCGACGGCAGCAGCTGCCGGAGCGGACGCCGGCGCCTCGGCCGGGGTGCTGTCGCCGAGCGAGAAACCCGGCGCCGGATCGGCGGCCGCAGCGGGGGCTTCGGCGACAACCGGTTCGACCGGCTGTTCGGCGACCGGGGCCGCGACGGGAGCCGCGCTGCGCGCCGGCGCAAAGGAGAAGCTGCGCGTCGCGGTGGGGGCCGGCGCGGTGTCGCCGGTGCCGTCGATGCCGGTGGCGACCACCGACACGCGGATCTTGCCCTGCAGCGCTTCGTTGAAGGCGCTGCCCCAGATGATGTTCGCGTCGGGATCGACCAGCTCGCGAATATGGTTCGCGGCTTCGTCGACTTCCATCAGGCGCATGTCCTCTCCGCCGACGATCGAGACGATGACGCCCTTGGCGCCCGCCATCGACACTCCGTCGAGCAGCGGGTTGGCGATCGCCTTCTGCGCCGCTTCGAGCGCGCGGCCGTCGCCTTCGGCTTCGCCGGTACCCATCATCGCCTTGCCCATTTCGCGCATCACGCTGCGCACGTCGGCGAAGTCGAGGTTGATCAGGCCCGGCATCACCATCAGGTCGGTGATCCCCCGGACGCCCTGCTGGAGCACTTCATCCGCCATGGTGAAGGCTTCCTTGAAGGTCGTGTTCGGGTTGGCGACCAGGAAGAGGTTCTGGTTGGGAATGACGATCAGCGTGTCGACATGTTCCTGCAGCTCGGCGATGCCGGCCTCGGCCGAACGCATGCGCCGCGCGCCTTCGAACATGAAGGGTTTGGTCACCACGCCGACGGTCAGGATACCGCGGTCGCGCGCGGCCTTGGCGATCACCGGCGCAGCGCCGGTTCCGGTGCCGCCGCCCATGCCGGCGGCGACGAAGCACATGTGGGCACCGTCGAGCGCATCCTCGACCTGCGCGATCGTTTCCTCGGCGGCCGCACGGCCGACCTCGGGCCGCGACCCCGCGCCAAGCCCCTGGGTGATCTGCGCGCCGAGCTGGATGCGGCGCTCCGCCGGCGAGGCGTTGAGCGCCTGCGCATCGGTGTTGGCGACGATGAAATCGACGCCCTCGACGCGCGCGGCGATCATGTTCGCGATGGCATTGCCACCCGCGCCGCCGACACCGATCACCGCGATCCGCGGCTTCAGCTCATCGACCTGCGGCGGGCCAATATTGATGCTCATCAAACAATCTCCCTGCAGCGGCGAACCCTTGCCGCTTCTTCATCATGCGACCCAGACGGACGGTGGTCCCTGACGCCCGGTTTCCTGTCACCGCATTGCACTATTGTGACGAGGGAATCATCCAAAAAATTAACCCTTTCGGCCATCCAGCCCTCAAAAACTGCTTTTCAACGCAGCGACCAGACGTCCGACGATTCCGCTGCTGCGCGGACGATAGACGTCCTGCGCCATCATCGGCAGGTCGCGCAGGTCGACCGGGTCCGATGCGGCGTAGAGCACCAGCCCGGCGAGCGTCGCGAAGGCCGGCCCCGAATGCGCATCGGGCAGGCCGATCAGCCCCTTCGGGCGGCCGACCCGTGCGGCGCGGCCGAGCGCGCTCTGGGTATAGTCGGCGATGCCCTTGAGATCTGCACCGCCGCCGACGAGCACGACCTGGCGCCCGATCGGACCGACGAAATGCAGGTCCTTCAGCGTCCGCCCGATCTCGCCCATCATCGCGTCGAGCCGCTGGCGGATCACCGAAATGAGCTGCGCGCGCGTGATGCGCGGCGATTCCGCCCCGCTGGGCGCGCCGGGCTCGAGGTCGATCACCTCGACATTGTCGCGCGGGCTCGCCGACGCCGAGCCGTAGAAGCTCTGCAGGCGCTGCGCCTGGCTGCGCCGGATACCGAACGCGGAGGCGATGTCGTCGGTGATGTCGCTGGCGCCGAAGGGCAGCGACGCCAGTTCGACGAGCATGCCCCCGGCGTAGAGCGACACGGTGGTCACCGACGCCCCGAGTTCGACGAGCGCGACGCCGAGGTCGCGCTCCTCGTCCGACAGGCACGACAGTCCCGCCGCGACCGGCGCGGCGACGACAGCGTTGACGTCGAGATGGGCCTGGCGCACCGCGGCCTCGAGGTTCCGCACCGGGGCGCCGTCGGCCATGATGACATGGATGTCGACGCCGAGCCGGTCGGCGTGGAGCCCGATCGGGTTCTTGACGCCGTTGAGGCCGTCGAGCGTGTAGAGCGCGGGCTGGGCATGGAGGATCATCCGGCCTTCGGGATCGATCCCGGCACGCCCCGCGGCGAGCAGGTCGTCGATATCCTCCTGCTCGATCTTGTGCCCGCCAAGCTCGCTCTCGATCGGGGCGACGTCGCTGAGCAGGCAGCCCGCCGAAAAGGCGACCCAGACGTCGTCGATGTTGAGCCCCGCGATGCGTTCGGCCTGTTCGATCGCCTCGCGCACGACATGCTCGGTCTGTTCCATGTCGGCGACATAGCCGCGCTGGACGCCGCGGCTCTCGCGCTGGCCGGTGCCGAGCACGTGCAGCGTGCCGTCGGCGGTCTGTCCGGCAATCAGCGCGCAGACCTTCCACGACCCGACGTCGAGCGCAGTGATGATCTTTTCGATGCGCGGCGGCGCCATGCTGCTACCCCTCCTCGGCCGCGGTCGCGGCGGCCAGCGCGTCGGCGGCGGCACGCGCGCCTTCGAGCTTGGCGGGCGCGACCTGGCCTTCGTGCGGCAAGCGTAGCACGAAACGGTCGGGGTCGCGCATGTCGAAGCGCAGGATACCGCGCCCGAGCAACCGGTTGGCGCCGTCCATATGCGCGAATTTGGCAAGCGCCTTCTGCGCCTCGCCCTCGCCCTCGGGCAGCGACAGCGTCTCGCCGCTGCGGAAGCGCAGGTCCCAGCGCCGGTCGCCAACCCACGTCGCCCCCGCGAGCAATTCCTTGAGGCTGCTCGCCTCGGCGAGCAGGCGATCGAGATCCTGCGCGCGGGTGTTGGCCTTCGGGCCGATGACGAGCGGCAGGTCGGGCATCGTCGCGATGGTCACGGGTTCGAGAACGACGCCCTTTTCGTCGATCAGCGACAGCCGGCCCGAATGCTGCCAGATCGCCGCCGGGGTGCGTTCGACGATGTCGACGACGAGCGTGTCGGGCAGGCGGCGCGACACGCGCGCATCCTTGATCCAGCCGTATTTCATCAGGTCGCCGCGCACCGCTGCAAGGTCGAGCGCTGCCATCGAGCGGTCCTTCTGCGCGAGCGCGATGTCATAGACCTTGAGCCGGTCGATCCGCTCGGCGCCCACGACCTCGACCTTCCGGACCTGGAACCCGGCGCGGCCGACCATCTGCGCCCATTCTTCCTGCACCTTCGCGGTCACGCCGAGCGCGTGTGCGGCGAGCGCAACGACGGAAAACAGGGCGAGGGTCAGGGTCCAGTTGGCGAGCTGCTGCAGACGTTGCGTACTTACGGGCAGCGCGTTGATCATCGCGTCGAGGCGCGAGGTCTTGATTGTCTTGCGTTTTTTGGGCGCGCGTGCCGGGCGGCGCGGCGGCGCCGTCGGACGCCTGATTCTGGTACTGCTCACGATAACGCTTCCCCCACGATGCGTTCGACCAATTCCGCATACTCCATGCCGACCGCCCGCGCCTGTTCGGGCACGAGGCTGAGCGGCGTCATCCCCGGCTGGGTGTTGACCTCGAGCAGGTAGATCCCCGCGAGGCCATGCTCGTCGTCCCAGCGGAAGTCCGAGCGCGACGCCCCCCGGCAGCCGAGCAGCCGGTGCGCCTGCACCGCGAGGTCCTTCATCCGCTGCGCGACGTCGTCGGGGACGTCGGCGGGGCAGACATGTTCGGTCAGCCCCTCGGTATATTTGGCGTCATAGTCGTAGAAACCCGATTTGACGCGCAATTCGGTCACCCCGAGCGCCCGATCCCCGAGCACCGCGACGGTGAGCTCGCGCCCCTTGATGAAGGGTTCGGCGAGCAGGCGGTCGAACTCCTGCCACGGCCCCACCGCGCCGCGCGCGATCGGGTTGCCGTAATTGCTGTCGTCCTTGACGATCGCGACCCCGACCGACGAGCCCTCGTTGACGGGCTTGAGCACATAGGGGCGCGGCAAGGGGTCAACGGTAAAGAGACTTTCGCTGTCGACCATCGTCCCCGTCGGCATGGGAACACCGTGCGGCACGAGCGCCTGCTTCGTCAATTCCTTGTCGATCGCGATCACCGAGGTGACGAGCCCGCTGTGCGTATATTTGAGCCCCATCAGGTCGAGCATGCCCTGCACCGTGCCGTCCTCGCCCGGGACGCCGTGGAGCGCGTTGAAGACGACGTCGGGTTTCGCCTCGGCCAGCCGCAGCGCGACGTCGCGGTCCATGTCGATGCGCGTGACCCGGTGCCCGCGACTTTCGAGCGCGTCGGCGATGCCCTTGCCGCTCATCAGCGACACCTCGCGCTCGGCGGACCAGCCGCCCATCAGGACGGCGACGTGCCAGGGACCGCGACTCATGATTCAACTCCGATATTCAAAACCGTTTGTCCCGAGCGTGTCGAAGGACCGCTCTTCCTTGTCGACGCCGAGAGAAAGGGACAGCCCTTCGACAGGCTCAGGGCAAACGGTGTGAGGGAATGCGGCGTCATTTCGCTTTCCCCACGCGCTGAATTTCCCATTGCAGCTCGACGCCGCTCTTTTCCTTCACGCGGCGGCGGACTTCCTCGCCGAGCGCTTCGATGTCGGCGCTGGTCGCTTCGCCGGTGTTGATCAGGAAATTGGTGTGCTTCTCGCTGACCTGCGCGCCGCCGACCGTGAGGCCGCGGCAGCCGGCCGCGTCGACCAATTGCCATGCCTTGTGGCCGTCGGGGTTCTTGAAGGTCGAGCCGCCGGTTTTGGAGCGCAACGGCTGCGAGGCTTCGCGACTTGCCGAGATGCGGTCCATTTCTGCCTGAATGGCGGCGGGTTCGCCGGGACGGCCGCGAAAGGTCGCGCCGACGACGACCGCGCCTTCGGGCAGTTCGCTGTGGCGGTAGGTATAGCCGAGATCGGCGAGCGGCAGCGTCCGGCGCTCGCCCGAGCGCAGGACGATGTCGGCGTCGACCAGGATATCCTTGACCTCGCCGCCATAAGCGCCGCCGTTCATGCGCACGAAGCCGCCGACGGTGCCCGGGATCGAGCGCAGGAATTCGAGCCCCGCGATGCCCGCGTCGCGCGCGGTCGACGAGACGAGGATGCCCGAGGCTCCGCCGCCGCAGCGCAGCGTGGTGGCGTCGAGAGCCTCGACCTTTGCGAACGCCTTGCCGAGGCGGACGACGACACCCGGAAAGCCGCCGTCGCGCACGATCAGGTTCGAGCCGAGGCCGAGCGCCATCACGGGAACAGCAGGATCGAGGTCGCGGAGGAAACCGGCGAGATCGTCGGCGTCCTTCGGCTCGAACAGCCAGTCGGCGGGGCCGCCCGACTTGAACCAGACGAGCGGTGCGAGCGGGGCGTGCGGAGTTAGCTTGCCGCGAACGGCCGGGAGGGTAGCGGTATCACTCACGACCACGCCCCTTCCCGTTCGCATCGAGCGAAGTCGAGATGCCCATCAGGCTTGGCGTCGTGCTCCGGGGTGTCTCGACTTCGCTCGACACGAACGGATTGAGAGGATGGTGGAAAAAGCTGCACATCAGGCACCCTCCACCGCCGCGGCAAGACCAGCCGCGACCTTGGTGATGTCGCCCGCACCGAGGCAGATGATCTTGTCGCCCGCGCCGAGTTCGCCCGCGGCGATCGCGGCGGCGATGCTCGCGGCCAGCGCGGCGGGATCGGCGACGACATTCGCCTGGCGGTGCCCGCGATCGCGCAGGCCGGCGACGAGCGTGTCCGACGACACGCCCTCGATCGGCGCCTCGCCCGCCGCGTAGACGGGCAGGGCGAGCACCATGTCGGCGTCGTTAAACGCCTGCTGGAAATCGTCCATATGGTCGCGCAGGCGGGTGAAGCGGTGCGGCTGGACGACCGCGACGACGCGGCCGGCGCCGACGCCCTCGCGCGCCGCCGACAACACGGCGCGGATTTCGACGGGGTGGTGGGCGTAATCGTCGATGACGGTGACATTGCCCTCACCCGCCGCGATCTCGCCGACCTTGGTGAAGCGGCGCTTGACCCCGGCGAAGCCGTTGAAACCCGACACGATCTTTTCGTCGGTCACGCCCATGTGCAGCGCGACCGCGATCGCGGCGAGTGCGTTCTGGACGTTGTGGCGCCCCGACATCGGCAGGTGGATACCCTCGATCGTCCGGCTGTTCCCGTCGCGGTCGCGCACGACGACGTCGAAGCGGTTGCCGTCGGCGCCGGGGGTCACATTGGTGCCGCGCACGTCGGCCTGCGCCGAGAAGCCATAGGTGACGATACGGCGATCGCGAATACGCGGAATGATCGCCTGCACCTCGGGATGGTCGAGGCAGAGCATCGCGGCGCCGTAGAAGGGCACATTTTCGATGAACTCGACGAAGGCGTCCTTGATCGCGTCGAAGCTGCCATAATGGTCGAGATGTTCGGGATCGATGTTGGTGACGACCGCAACCGTGCCATCGAGACGCAGGAAGCTGCCGTCGCTCTCGTCGGCCTCGACCACCATCCAGTCCGACGCACCGAGCCGCGCGTTCGAACCATAATTGTTGATGATACCGCCGTTGATCACGGTCGGATCGATCCCGCCCGCGTCGAGCAAGGCCGCGACGAGACTGGTCGTCGTCGTCTTGCCGTGCGTGCCCGCGATAGCGACGGTCGATTTGAGCCGCATCAGTTCGGCGAGCATTTCGGCGCGGCGGACGATCGGAATGCGGCTTGCGAGCGCCGCCTCGACCTCGGGGTTGCCGCGCTTGACCGCGGTCGAGGTCACGACCACGGCGACACCGTCGACGTTCGATGCCGCGTGCCCGATCGCAACCTTGATCCCGCGCTTGCGGAGACCCTCGACGACATAGGAGTCGGCGATGTCGCTGCCCTGTACCTGATAGCCGAGGTTGTGCATCACCTCGGCAATGCCCGACATGCCGATGCCGCCGATGCCGATGAAATGGATGGTGCCGATGTCGGTCGCAACGCCGCGCATTACCTGTCTCCCGCGCGGGTGGCGGCGACGCCGCCGGCGACGGCGGCCGAACGCGACGGCGCACCGACGCGGATCACGTCCATCATCGGCGGTGCCGCCATCGATTCGACCAGATCGGCGAGGTCGCGCGTCGCGTCGGGCAGGCCGCAGCTCGCCGCGCGTTCCGCCGCCTCTTCGAGCGCGCCGGGTTCGAGCGCCATGCGCTGGATCTGCTTGGCGAGCGCCGACGGGGTGAAATCGGGCTGGGCGAAGGATACCGCCCCGCCCGCCTCGACGAGGTCGGCGACGTTCCACGTCTGGTGATTGTCCATCGCGTGCGGATAGGGGATGAATACCGCGGGGCGTCCCGCGCAGGCGAGTTCGGCGACGGTCGAGGCGCCCGCGCGCGCGATGACGAGGTGTGCCCAGCGCATGCGATCGGGGATGTCGGCGAAGTAGGGCGCGCATTCGGCGGCGACGCCGAGCTCGGCGTAGCGCGCGCGCACCCCCTCGATATCGGCTTCGCGCGCCTGCTGGACGATCTGGAGGCGATCGAGCAGCGCGCGGGGCAGCATCGCGACGGCGGCGGGGACGACTTCGCTGAGCACGGTCGCGCCGAGGCTGCCCCCGACGACGAGCAGGCGGAGGATGCCGTCTTCGGGCAGCGGCGGATAGCCTTCCTCGCGGATCGCGATCACTTCCTCGCGTACCGGGTTGCCCGTGAGGTGGCGCCTCGCTTCGAGCGCGGGCGGGAAGCGATGGATGTTGCGATAGGCGACCGCGATCGCATCGACGCGCCCGGCCATCAGCCGGTTGGTGCGGCCGAGCACGGCATTTTGCTCGTGGATCACGCTCGGCCGCTTCATCGCCCTGGCGGCGAGCAGGCTGGGGAGCGAGGGATAGCCGCCGAAGCCGACGACGACCGCGGGGTCGAAGTCGCGGATCAGGTCGATCGCCATGCGCCGCCCCTTGCGGATCGCGAGCGCCGCCTTGACCCAGCCGACCGGGCCGCCGTGGACGCGCCCGGCGGGCAGGACGTGCGCGTCAAGCTCGTCGGGCTTTCCGGGGATTTTGAGCCCGCGGTCGTCGCTGACCAGCGCGACGCGGTGCCCGCGCGCGATCAGCTCGCCCGCCAGCGCATAGGCAGGAAGCACATGGCCGCCGGTACCCCCGGCGGCGAGAAGGAAATGGCGCGTTGCGGTCATTGGCGGGCCGTCATTTTTTGTTCCAGTTGCGGGTCATCGACACGCGTGCGGCATAGGGGTTCCGCCGGGTCAGCGACAAGAGCAAACCCATGCCGATCGACAGCGCGATCATCGACGAGCCGCCGTAGGAGATGAAGGGCAAGGTCATGCCCTTTGACGGGAAGAGCTGGGTGTTCACCGCCATGTTGATGATCGCCTGTCCCCCGAACTGCGCAACGAGGCCGGCGACGGCGAGGATCAGGAAGCTGTCCTCTTCGTCGAGCAGGCGGACGAGGACGCGCACGATGATCGCGAGATAGAGGATCGCGATCGCGATGCACGCGATCATCCCGAACTCCTCGCCGATGACCGAGAAGATATAGTCGGTGTGCGCTTCGGGGAGCTGGAACTTGGCGAGCCCGGCGCCGGGGCCGGTGCCGATCAGCCCGCCGGCAGTCAGCGTGGCGTGCGCCTTGTCGACCTGGAAGCTGTCGCCTTCGGCGAAGAGCCAGATGTTGATGCGCTGCTGCGCGACCGGATAGAAGAAATAGGCGAGCACGAGCCCCGCCAGTCCGGCCCCGGCGAGTGCGCCCATGATCCGCATCGACAGGCCCGCGACGAGCACGAGCACGAGCAGGGTGCCGACGAAGATGATCGTCTGTCCGAGGTCGGGCTGCGCCATCAGCAGCACCGCGATGATGCCGGTGAGGAGGAAGGAGAGCGGCACGACGGGCAGGCTCTGGTCGTGCAGCCGCAGCGAGAGCACCCACGCCAGCGCGACCGCGAAGAAGGGTTTGAGGAATTCCGACGGCTGGAGCCGGAGGAGCCCGCTGCCGAGCCAGCGCTGCGCGCCGTTCACCTCGGTCCCGATCAAGGGCACGAGGAACAGCAGGAAGGTGAAGATCACGGTGCCGTAGATCGCGAAACGCCGCGCCTGCGGCTTGGGCAGCATCGACACGGCGAGCATCACCGGCACGCCGAGGATCACCCACATCAGCTGGCGGTAGAAATAATAGAGCGGGTCGAGCGACGCGGTCGAGGTCGACAGTTTCTGTGCCGCGACGGGCGAGGCCGCGGTGACCGCGACGAGCCCGGTCGCGATCAGCATCGACACGAGCAGCAGCAGCACGCGGTCGATTTCCCAGAACCACAGGCCGAGCGGGGTGCGATCGGCGCGGCTGAGCCGCGGCCCGCGCCGCTTGCTGGTGCGCGCCTGCACGACGATCGGCCGTTCCCCCGTTGCGTCCATATTGTCGAACCCCCGGCTCATGCCCCGAATGCCCTGACGATCGCGCGGAAGCGGTCGCCGCGCTCCTCATAATCCTTGAACTGGTCGAACGAGGCGCAGGCCGGCGACAGCAGCACGATATCGCCCGGCGCGGCCGCGGCGGCGGCGCGCGCGACCGCGGTCGCGAGGTCGCCCGAGCGGTCGACCGGGATCGCGTCGCCGATTTCGGCGGCAAAGCCCTCCATCGCCTCGCCGATCAGATAGGCCGCCTTGACGTGGCCGAACCACGGCCGGCACGCCGCGAGCCCGTCGCCCTTGGCCTGCCCGCCCGCAATCCAGTGGAGACGCTGGTCCGGCGCCGGCGGAAAGGCCGCCAGCGCCGGTGCAGCGGAAGCCGCGTTGGTCGCCTTGCTGTCATTGAACCAGTGGACGCCAGCGACTTCGCCGACCAATTCCATGCGATGCGGCAGCGACTTGTACGTCGCGAGGCCGCGTTCGATCGCTTCGTCGTTCAAACCCAGCACGCGGCACACCGCGATCGCGCAGACCGCGTTCTGGGCGTTGTGCGGCCCCTGCAATGCGGGCCAGCGCATCTGGTCGGCGGGGTCGATGTCCCTGGCCGAGACGCGGTGGAGGCGGTGGTTGATGCGGCTCGCGATCATCTTCGACGGATCGTCGTCGACCGCGACGATCGCGACCTGACCCTGGTGCTGGAGGCTGAACAGTCGCGCCTTCGACGCGGTGTAGCCCGCAAAGCCGTCGTAGCGGTCGAGATGGTCGGGCGAGATGTTGGTGAGCACCGCGACGTCGCACGCGAGGCTGTGCGCGAGGTCGAGCTGGTAGCTCGACAGTTCGAGGACATAGACCCCGGTGCCGTTTTCATTGGGGGCGAGCGGATCGCGCGACAGGATCGGCAGGCCGATGTTGCCGCCCATCAGCGCGGGCACCCCCGCGCTTTCGAGCATGTGGGTGACGAGCGCGGTCACCGTCGACTTGCCGTTGGTGCCGGTGATGCCGACGATGCGGTGCGGCGGCAGGTCGGCGGCGGCCTCGGCGAACAGCTCGACGTCGCCGATCACCGGGACATGCGCCGCGCGCGCGTGCGCGGCGATCGGGTGGCGGTTGAGCGGCACGCCGGGCGACACGACGACGCCTGCAAAACCGATGAGGTCGATCTCGAGCGGGTTGCCGATGTCGGCGCCGAGCGCCATCGCCTCGTCGCGCGCGGCCTCGCGGTCGTCCCACGCGGTGACCCCCGCGCCGCTGGCGATCAGCGCCTCGACCGCCGCGAGCCCCGAGCGCGCCAGCCCCAGCACCGCGTAGCGGCGGCCGGCAAAGGCGCGCGACGTGATCACCGCAGCTTCAGGGTCGCGAGCCCTGCGAGCGCGAGGACGATCGAGACGATCCAGAAGCGGATGACGACGGTCGATTCGGGCCAGCCGAGCTGCTCGAAATGATGGTGGATCGGCGCCATGCGGAAGACGCGCTTGCCGGTGCGCTTGTACCAGAAGACCTGGATGATCACCGACAGCGCCTCGACCACGAACAGCCCGCCGATGATCACGAGCACCAGCTCGTGCTGCGCGGTGACCGCGATCGTCGCGAGCGCGCCGCCCAATGCAAGGCTGCCGGTGTCGCCCATGAACACCGCGGCGGGGGGGGCGTTGAACCAGAGGAAGGCGAGGCAGGCGCCGATGATCGCCGCGGCGAAGATCGCGAGCTCGCCCGCCCCCGGCACGTGCGGGATGCCGAGATAGCCGGCGAACTTCGCGTTGCCCGAGAGGTAGACGATGACGAGGAAGGCGAGGCTGGCGATGATCACGGGGAAGGTCGCGAGCCCGTCGAGCCCGTCGGTGAGGTTCACCGCATTGCCGAAACCGACGATCAGCACCATCGCGAAGACATAGTAGAGCGGCCCCAGCGGGATCACGATGTCGTTGAAGAAGGGGAGGTAGAGGTCGGTGCCGGTGCGCGAGACGATCAGCAGCACCGCGACCGCGGCGATCGCGAATTCGATCAGCAGCCGCACCCGCCCCGGAATGCCGCGGTGGCTGGACTTGGTGACCTTGTCATAATCGTCGAGGAAGCCGACGACCGCGAAGCCCGCGGTGACGAAGAGGCACGCCCACACGAAGCGGTTCGAGAGGTCCATCCACAGGAGCGCCGAGATCATCAGCGCGATGAGGATCATCAGCCCGCCCATCGTCGGCGTGCCCTTTTTGGCGAGATGGCTCTGCGGCCCGTCGTCGCGGATCGGCTGGCCCTTGCCCTGGCGCATGCGCAGCATCAGGATGAAGCGCGGCCCGATCCACAGTCCGATGATCAGCGCGGTGGCGACCGCGGCGCCCGACCGAAAGCTCAAATAACGAATGAGGTTGAGCGCCCCCGGAAAGCCAAGCCATTCCGCCAGCCAGTACAGCATCAAATTTCCCCGTTGGTCAGCGCCGTCACGAGATGCGACAGGCCAACGCTGTTCGACCCCTTGACCAGCACGGCGTCGCCGGCGCGGATCAAGTCGTTCAGCCGCTCTCTGGCGGCCCGATGGTCGGGCACATGCGCGAAATCGATACGCCCCTCAAGCGCTTTGGCGAGCGGCGCCATTTCTTCGCCGACGAGCAAGGCGAACTGCACGTCCGCCGCGACGAGCGGAGCCGCGAGCCCCGCATGATAGCCCTCGCCGCCCGCACCGAGTTCCTTCATCGCGCCGAGAATCGCCACCCTGCGGTCGGCGGATTCGCTGCCGAACTGGGCGATCGTCGCCGCCATCGACGCGGGATTGGCGTTGTAGCTTTCGTCGATCAGCAGGATATGCCCGCCGCCGAAGGCCAGGCGATGCCGCGCCCCGCGCCCCGCGAGCCCCGCCATCTCGGCAAAGGCGAGCCCCGCCGCGGGCAGGTCGCCGCCGACCGCCTTGACCGCCGCCAGCACCGCGAGCGCGTTCGACACCCAGTGTGCGCCGGCCTGCGCGATGGTGAAGCAGAGCAAGGCGTCCTGCACCTGCGCGGTAACGAGCGAACCGCCCTGCCCGTCGGGCAGCCAGTCGATCGCGCGGACGTCGGCTCCCTCGGTCAGCCCGAAGCTGACGATATGCGCGGCGTGCCGTTCGGCCTTTGCGCGCAGCCGCGCATAATGCGGACTGTCGAAAGGCAGGATCGCGGTGCCGCCGGGTTCGAGCCCTTCGAAAATCTCGCCCTTGGCGTCGGCGATCGCTTCCTCGCTGCCGAAATATTCCATGTGCGCGGGGGCGATGGTGGTGACGATGGCGACGTGCGGCCGGACCATGCGCGTCAGCGCGGCGAGTTCGCCGGCATGGTTCATCCCCATTTCGAACACGCCGTAGTCGGCGGTCGACGGCATGCGCGCGAGGCTCAGCGGCACGCCGACATGGTTGTTGTAGCTCTTGACCGAGCGATGCGCCCGGCCGGGGCGGAAACGGTCGAGCGCCGCAAACAGCGCCTCCTTCGTCCCCGTCTTGCCGGCCGAACCGGTGACGCCGATGATGCGGCCGCGGCACCGCGCGCGCGACGCGACGCCGAGCGCGTCGAGCGCGGCGACGCTGTCGGCGACGCGCACATGCGGATGGTCGATCGCGGTTTCGCAAACGACGCCCGCGGCGCCCGCGGCGATCGCCTTGTCGATGAATTTGTGGCCGTCGGTCGCCTCGCCCTTCATCGCGACGAACAGGTCGCCCCGCCCCACTTCGCGCGAATCGAAGGCGACGCCCTGGACGGTGAAGTCGGCGCTGGCCGTGCCGTTCGTCGCGGCCGCGATGGCGCGGGCGGTCCACAGCGGGTTCATGCGGCGCACTCGCGCGCGACGCTGACGTCGTCGAAGGGAATGACGCGCATCGCGTCGCCGCGCCCGACGATCTGGCCCTGCTCGTGCCCCTTGCCCGCGATGCACACGATGTCGTCGGCGCGCGCCTCTGCAATCGCGGCGGCGATCGCTTCGCGGCGGTCGCCGATCACCCGCGCATCGGGCGCGCCCGCCGCAATGGCGGCGCGGATCGCCGCGGCATCCTCGCCGCGCGGATTGTCGTCGGTGATGATCGCGACGTCGGCCTTCGCCGCCGCGACCCGGCCCATCTCGGGGCGCTTGTCCTTGTCGCGGTCGCCGCCGGCGCCGAACACGAGGATCAACCGCCCGGTCGCGTGCGGGCGCAGCGCGTCGAGCGCGGCCTCGATCGCGTCGGGGGTGTGCGCATAGTCGACATAGACCGGCGCCCCCGTCGCGGTGATCGCGGCGCGCTCGAGGCGCCCGGGAACGGGTTGCAGGCGCGCGAGATTGGCGAGCGTCTGGCCGGCGTCGCCGCCCGTCGCGATCACCAGCCCCGCCGCGACCAGCGCATTGGCGACCTGATAGGCGCCGATCAGCGGCAGCGTCACCTTTTGCACGAGCGGCCCGGCCTGGATCAGCAGCGACTGGCCGAGCTGGGTCGGTTCGCGGCTGACGAGGCGAAGGTCCGCCCCCTCGCGGCCAACGGTCAATATCCTGAGCCCGCGCTGCTTCGCCTCGTGTTCCGCCGCCGCCGACCAGATGTCGTCGTTCCAGATCACGACGGTGCCGGCGGGATCGACGACCTCGCGGAACAGCCGCATCTTGGCGGCCATATAGGTTTTCATATCGCCATGATAATCGAGGTGATCGTGGCTGAGGTTGGTGAAGGCCGCCGCCTTCACCGGCAGGCCTTCGGTGCGATACTGGTCGAGGCCGTGGCTCGACGCTTCGAAGGCGGCGTGGGTGACGCCCTCGGCGGCGAGACCCGACATGTTCGACAGGAAGGTGACGATATCGGGCGTGGTCAGCCCGGTGACGACGCGCTCGTTCGAGGTCGTCACGCCGAGCGTCCCGATCGAGGCGGCGTTGAACCCCGCCATGCGCCACAGCTGGCGCGTCATTTCGACCGTCGAGGTCTTGCCGTTGGTCCCCGTCACCGCGACGCAGCAGGCGGGAAAACGGTGAAAGAAACGCGCCGCGATATGCGCGAAGGCGCGGCGCGGGTTGGCGTCGGCGATGTGCACCGCGCCTTCGACCAGCGCTTCGGGGCGTGCGACGATCGCGATCGCGCCCGCGGCGATCGCGGCGGCGATATAATCCTCGCCATTGAATTTTTCGCCGACGAACGCGCCGAAAATCGTGCCCGGCGCGACCTTGCGATGGTCGATGGCGAGCCCGGTGACGACGGGGTCGGCACCGCCCAGATCATGATGTTCGAGCAGCGCCGCGAGACGCATTATTCGCCTTCTTCCTTTTTCCGGATCAGCGGGAGCAGTTCGGACACGTCGACGTCGCGGCTTTCGTCGGGGAAGACGCCGAGCATCGGCCCCGCGCGTTCGACCACCTTCTTGATCACCGGCGCCGCGGTCCAGCCCGCGGTGCGCTGGCCCGAGCTGAAGGCGTTGCCCTTGGGCTCGTCGATCATCGCGATGACGACATAGCGCGGATTATCCATCGGAAAGGCAGCCGCGAAGGTCGCGACGACCGACGTCCGGCGATAGCCGCCCGCGCCCGGCTTTTCCGCGCTGCCCGTCTTGCCACCGACGCGGAAGCCCGGCGCGTTCGCCTGTTTGCCGGTGCCGTCGGAGACGATCAGGCGGAGCAGCTGGCGCATGCGCGCGCTGGTTGCCGCCTTGAAGACGCGGCGCCCCTCGGGCGGGGCCTTGTCGCCGAGCTTGAGCATCGTCGCAGGACGATAGATGCCGCCGTTGACGAGCGCGGCATAGGCGCTCGCAAGATGGAGCGGAGTCACCGCGATGCCGTGGCCGTAGCTGGTCGTCATCGTCGTGATGCGCCCCCAGTCGCGCGGCCACAGCGGGAAGGCGCGTTCCTTGAGCTCGATTCCCGGGCGCTTGTCGAAATCGAGGCTGCGGAACAGCACTTCCATCTTTTCGCGGCCGAGTTCGTCGGCGATGCGCGCGGTCGCGATGTTCGAGCTCTGGATCAGCGTTTCGGGCACATTGTACCAGCGGCCGGGATGGCTGTCGCGGATACGGAAACCCGCGATCGCAAGCGGCGCGCTGGCGTCGTAGCGACGCGCCATGCTGGTGACCGTGCCATTGTCGATCGCCGCCGCGATCGAGAGCGGCTTGAAGGTCGAACCCAGCTCGTAGAGATTATAGGTCACCGCGTTGCGCCGCGTCATCGGATCGCTGCCGGTGAGCTTGTTCGGGTTGAAGGTCGGCAGCGAGGTCATCGCGAGCACTTCGCCGGTGTGCACGTCGAGGATGATCCCCGCGCCGCCGATCGCCTCGAGATTGGTGACCGCGTTGCCGAGTTCGCTTTCGAGCACGCCCTGGACGCGCGAATCGATCGACAGCGCGAGCGGTTCGCCGCGCGTCGCGGCGTCGGTCAGCCGCGCATCGAACGCGCCTTCCATGCCGGTGACGCCCTGCCCCTCGGCATTGAGGAAGCCGAGCGCGTGCGCGGCGAGCGACATCTGGGGATAGAGGCGTTCCTTTTCGCGCGGGAAATCGAACCCGATTTCGCCGATCGCATTCACCGCCGCGACCTGATCGGGCAGCGCGCGGCGGCGGATATAGGTCGAGCGCGAACCGCTCAGCTTTGCCAGAAATTCCTCGCGCGGGGTGTCGGGGAAGATCTTGACCAGTTCGTCGGCCAGATAGGCGCGATCGTTGAGCAGCTTCGACGGCACGACGCGGATCGAATAGCCGTCGATCGTACGCGCGAGCGGGATGCCGTTGCGGTCGACGATATCGGCGCGCGCGGGCACGAAGGCGGCCGAACCGCCCTGCCGCCCGCCGGTATCGAACACCGCGAAATAGAGGAGCCGCACCGACACGAGCAGGATCGCCGCCATGAACAGCAGCATCAGGATCATCAGCCGCTGCTGCGCGGTCAGCAGGATCTGCTGGCGCACACCGGCGGTGCGGACGCGTGTCGGGCGGACGACGAGGGTGTTCATCGGCCGCGCGATTCCCCGGCTTCGGCGGCAGCGGCGCGCTTGAGGTCGGCGAGGGTCGATTCGGCGAGCAGCTGGTCCTCGATCATCTTGAGCTGTTCGCGGCGGCGCGTCGGCGCCATGCGCGGGGACACGTCGGACTGGACGGCGGCGGCCGCGACCTTGACCGTGGCCGGCTTCGTCGCGGCGGCGGCCGCGGTTTCGACCGGCTGCGCCTTTTCGGGGATCGCGACGGGCGAGACCATCGCCATCAGCACCGGCGCGACCTCGTTGGCGCCGCGCGCGCGCGGCACGCGGCCGAGCGACGCGAGCTGGCGCTCGTTTTCGAGATACTGGCTCGCCGACGGCGCCGAATAGCCGAAGGTTTCGGCATTCCACTGTTCGAGCTGGCGCATCGAGGCGCGCACCGCGAGTTCGGATTCGAGGTAGCGGATGTTGCTGCGCGTGCTTTCGATCTGGCGGTTGATCTGCGCCAGTTCGCTGCGCGTCGCCGCCACCTTGAGCGACACCGGATAGAGCATCATCGCGAAGAGGAGCACGAGCAGGACGAGCCCGATCCCCTGGAGCTTGCGCGCCGCCATCAGCATGACATTGCCTCCCTTGCCGTCGAACCATCGGACCATGCGGGCGCGCCGGTGCGCACCGCGCTGCGCAGCGTCGCCGAACGCGCGCGCGGGTTGCGCGCCTCTTCGGCCTTGCCCGGGCGCACCTTGCGCGCCGGGGTCTCGAATGTTGCGGCCCGCGCCGGAGGGGCGAGCGCGGGCCGGTGGCGCGACGCGCGGACATCGCCACCGCTGCGTTCGCGCAGGAAATTCTTCACGATGCGATCCTCGGTACTGTGAAAACTGACGACGGCGAGACGCCCGCCGGGACGGAGCAGCCGTTCGGCGGCGTCGAGCCCGGCCCGAAGCTCGTCGAGCTCGGCGTTGATGTGGATGCGGATCGCCTGGAAGCTGCGCGTCGCCGGGTCCTTCGGGGCGCCCGGCGGGTGGCGCAGCGCCTTGCGGATCGTCGCCGCAAGCTCGCCCGTGCGCGCGAAGGGCCGGTCGGCGACGATCGCCCGCGCGACGCGGCGCGACTGGCGCTCGTCGCCATAATGGTAGAGCACGTCGGCGATCTCTGCCTCGTCGGCGCGGTTGATCCAGTCGGCCGCGCTCTCGCCGTCCTGCGCCATGCGCATGTCGAGCGGGCCGTCGTTCTGGAACGAAAAGCCGCGGTCGGCGCGGTCGAGCTGCATCGACGAGACGCCGATGTCGAAGACGATGCCGTCGACTTCGCCGATGCCGCGCTCGGCGAGCAGCCGGTCGATCTCGCCGAAGCGGCCGTGGACGAGCGTCAGATGGCCGCCGGCCTCGGCGACCAGCGCCGCGCCCTCGGCGATCGCGTCGGGATCGCGATCGCAGCCGACCACCTCGGCACCCGCGGCGAGCAGCGCGCGCGTATAGCCGCCCGCGCCGAAGGTCGCGTCGACGTGGCGCTCGCCGGGGGTGATGGCGAGCGCGGCGACGACTTCTTCGCGGAGCACCGGGTCATGGCGCGGATCGCGGGGAAGTTCGCTCATTTGCGCCCCTTCCCCTTTGTCGCTTCCCACGCGCTCCCCATGCGGCGGAGGCGGGGGTTCGCCTCTTCGCAGCGGGCGAGTTCGGGGAGCCACCAGATCTCGAAGCGCCGCCCCGCGCCGACGAAGGCGCAGGCGCCGTTTTCATACGCCTGGCCGGCGCTTTCCTCGGTGAGGTCGCGGTGCGAGAAACCGGGGAGGAAGCGGCCGCTGTCGTCGAGCGTATAGGCCTTGGCGAATTCGAAGCGCTTCTTGAACTCGGCATCCTCGTCGAAGTCGAGGTTGCGCTGGCGCGCGGTCTCGCGGTCGCGTTCGATCTCGCCGCTGAGGCGGTCATACTGGTCCTGGCCATAGGCGACCAGACAGGGCAGCTTTTCATGGAAGCTGACCCAGAGCACGCGCTGGCCATCCGCATTGAGGGGCACATTGTTGCGGAATTCGGAGGGGACGGCGATCCGCCCCTTGCCATCGATCGCGGCGAATTCGGTGCCGGAATAGCTGCCGGGCGTCACAACCGCCATCGATCTGCCCCCTGCCTGACACCCTGGGCAAAACTTTCCCGACCCCGGAATCGCGAAATCGCGAAATTCCGAATCCAGTGACTCAGGCGGAGATTGCCCCTCTCCGATTCCTGCCTACCAGCAACCCCTCGGGGTGGAAAGGGGAAATTTCGGGATAATCAGGGCAAATAGACCACAATCCGGGGTGAAATCGGGGCACGCGGGTCAAAAGGGGCGCCGCGCGCGCGCCGGCGCCGCCGCGGGCGGCGCGACGATCGGGCGATGTTCGAGGGAAAAGCCGCACAAATGCGCGGATCGCGGCGGGTTCAGCGAATCCAGATCGGCGCGAATGCGGCGCGGTCGCCGGCACCGCCGAGGCGCCCGGCGAGCCACGCGATATTGTCCGAGCGCCGCAGCCAGGGCGCGGCGTCGAACGGCGACCGCCACAAGCCGTCGTGGAGCATGTCGGCGTCGCCGACCAGCCAGACCGCGCCGCCCGCGCCGGCAAGGCGGCACTGCGCGACCAGCCCGCCGCCACAGGCCCGGCAATGCCCGGGCAGCGCGGTGAAACGCCCCGCCGAGTGGAGCCGCAGCCGCGCGCCGCCGGGGTCGACGAAGACCGCGACCTCGCCGCGGCGCGCGGGCAGCGCGAGGGTGAGGCCCCAATGATCGAGCAGCGGGGTGAGCAGGCTGGTCACCGGCGGGTTGCGCGGATCGCCGAGCGGGTGCGGCGGCGGCCAGCTCGACAGCGCGTCGGCGAGGATCACGGTGGGCGCGCCGCGCCGCGCGCGCGCGTCGAGCGCGACCAGATCGTGCGGCGCGAGCGCGCGCGGATGTGCGACGAGCAGCGCTTCGCCGGGGGGCAGGCCCGCGAGGCTGTCGACCAGCCGGACGTCGAAACGGCGCTCGAGCACCGCGAGCGCGGGCGCGTCCGACGGCCCCGACGCGAGCATCGCCGCCAGATCGCCGCCGCCGTTCCAGCGCAGCGGCAGCCCGGTCAGGATCGCGAGCTTCGGGCGCGGCTCGGCGATGGGCGATGCGGCGCCCCATGCGAGCAGCCCCTGCCCCGCCGCAAAGGCGAGCGCCGCGGCCGCGAGCAGCACCGGCCAGCGCGCCGCCGCGCGCCACCGCCGCGCGCGCGCAACCAGCACCGCCGCCAGCGCGCAGCAGATGCCCCCCGCGAGCGCCGTCACCAGCAGCGAGGCGCCGCCCGCCCGGCCGCCGAGAAGGAGGTGGAGCATGAGCTGGAGCAGCAGCAACCCCGCGATCGCCGCCGCCATCGCCGCGCCCTGCGCCGCGCGCGTCCGGTCGCGCACGCGCCAGGCGAGGAGCAGCGCGCCGGGCATCAGCCAGGGAATCGCCAGCCCCGCGTCGATCCGGCCGAACGCCTGCTGGCCGCCCGCAAACCAGGCGAGGAGCAGCGCCGGAGCGGCATAGACGAGCACGTGCCCCGTCCCCGCCGCCAGCGCCGCAACGCGCGCGCGCGTCACTGCGCCGACTTGCTCCGCGCGCGCTGAAGCTCGGGGTCGGGCTCGAGGTCGGGGACCTTGGTGGTGGGGGGCAGCGTCTTGACCACCCGCGGCACGACGATCGCGGGCTCGTCATTCTTCGATACCGGCTGGACGCCGAGTTCCTCGAGCGGCGCACCGGTGCCCTTGTCGGTCGTGCCGGCCGCTTCGGGAGCCGCCGCCACCGCGGGGTCGCTCGCCGCCTGTTCGCGGGCGCGGTCGCCGATCAGCCCCGCGAGACCGACGAGCAGCAGCACCGCCATCACCCCGGCGATGCCGATCTGGAGCCGCCGCATCGAATCGGTGGGACCGAGCGGCTCGACCGACGGCGCGGGGCGCTTGGCGCTCACGCCGCCAGCCCCTTGCTCGCCAGCCATTCGGGATTGTAGAGCGTCGAGAGGTAACGAAAGCCGCTGTCGCACAGGATCGTCGCGATACGCTTGCCGGGGCCGAGCTGGCGCGCGAGCGCCATCGCGCCCGCGACGTTGATCCCCGACGAAAGGCCGAGGCACAGCCCCTCTTCGTCGAGCAGCCGGCGCACGACCGCGAGCCCTTCGGCATCCGAGATGCGGAACTGGGTATCGATCGGCGCGCCTTCGAGATTGGCGGTGATGCGGTTCTGGCCGATGCCTTCGGCGACGCTCGACCCTTCGGGCTTGAGTTCGCCGCACTGGTAATAATTATAGAGCCCGGCACCGTGCGGGTCGGTCAGCGCGACGGTGATCCTTTCGTCCTTCGCCTTCAGCCCCAGCCCGGTCCCCGCGATGGTGCCGCCGGTCCCCGCGGCGCAGGTGAAGCCGTCGATCCGCCCGTCCATCTGCTCCCAGATTTCCTCGGCGGTGCCGAAGATGTGCGATTTGCGGTTGGCGATATTGTCGAACTGGTTGGCCCAGATCGCATTGTCGGTTTCCTCGGCGATGCGGCGCGAGGTGTGGACGAAATGGCCGGGGTTGGCGAAGGGCGCGGGGGGGACGAGCACCAGTTCGGCGCCCAAGGCACGGATCGTCGCCATCTTCTCGGCGCTCTGGTTGTCGGGCATGACGATGATCGTGCGGTATCCGAGCGCGTTGCCGACGAGCGCGAGGCCGATGCCGGTGTTGCCCGCGGTCCCCTCGACGATCGTGCCGCCCGGACGCAGGCTGCCGTTCGCCTCGGCATCGCGGACGATGTAGAGCGCAGCGCGGTCCTTCACCGATCCGCCGGGGTTGGCATATTCGCATTTGCCCCAGATTTCGCAGCCGGTGGCTTCGCTGGGACCTTTGAGGAGAACAAGCGGGGTGTTGCCGATCAGCTCGAGGCTGGTTTGCGCAATAGTCATACCCCCTGATCTAGGGCCGCCCCCCTCCCCCTGCAAGACAGCTTCTTTTGCCGGGGCCAAGACCGGGCTTTTCCGGGAAGCCGCGAGGCGCGCTCCGCGGTGCCGGTGGCGGCTTTGGGCTGGGAAGCGGACGCAGGGCGCGGTTGCTGAAGCGTGACCTTAGCCTCATCCCGGCGAAGTAACCTCCGTTAGCCCCTTGGGCGGCCAGGGAAGCCCGAGGGGCCGCTGCCTGAACGAAGCTTTCCTGATGTCGCCTGCAGCCAGACGATGGAGCAGATCAGCCATAACTAATCGTATTCATCAGAGCGATCTTATCTTGGTCGAAATGGAACGAGTAGTAAGCGTGGACCATAGCAAACGAATTGCACTCGTTCTCGGGCGTCGCTTCAATACTTCGCGCGCGCGCAATCACCAAATCGCCCACTGGCGTGGCTTCCAGCAGTTCGGCTGGTTGCGGAGCGGGCCACCGAAAACTGGCCCGTCGCATGCTCTCGGTCGAGCGCTCGATTTCTTCGAACGACCCTGCCCGATCGATCTTCTCAAAAAACCTCTCGACTAATCTCAAGCGACTTTCTTGCGCCTGCCTATCAAATGTAGGGTCACGGCGAGGCAACGATATCTGACAAGCCAGTGCCGTTCCCGGCATAAACGTGGCGCACGCCACCGCTGTGATTGCTTTCCGCCTGCCGATCATGGATCGCTCCCCGGACATTTAGTGGATAGCGCCGAGGATACATCTAAAGCCAATGTCCGCAACCGGTCACCCGGCCGTGATCAATAGCCCATCAGGCTGAGCACTTCCTTGCGGCTGCGTTCGTCTTCGAGGAAGCAGCCGAGCAGGCGGCTGGTCACCATGCCGACCCCCGGGGTGCGGACGCCGCGGCCGGTCATGCAGCCATGCTGCGCGTCGATCACCACCGCGACGCCGTGCGGCTGGAGATTGTCCCAGATGCATTTGGCGACTTCGGCTGTGAGCCGCTCCTGCACCTGCAGCCGTCGCGCATAGCCGTTGAGCACGCGCGCGAGTTTCGAGATGCCGACGACGCGGTCCCTGGGCAGGTAGGCGATCGACGCCTTGCCGGTGATCGGCGCCATATGATGTTCGCAGTGCGACTGGAACGGAATGTCGCGCAGCAGCACGATCTCGTCATAGCCGCCGACCTCTTCGAAGGTACGCGAAAGATGGACCGAGGGATCGTCGGCATAGCCCTGGCAATATTCGAGCCAGGCGCGCGCAACGCGCTTCGGCGTGTCGAGCAGCCCTTCGCGCGACGGGTCGTCGCCCGCCCATTCGATCAATGTCCGGACCGCATCGAGCACCGCATCGGGTACCACCGGCTTGCCGTCCGCACCGAGTTCCACCTTCGTCATCACCCCGCCTTCACTGTTGCTTTCATGTCGCACATTTCGGCGCGATTGCCGCGATGTGCAAGCCCGCAGCGGGAAGAAATTCCTGCCTTGATACAAGTTTACGTTGCGGAATCGGTGCTTTTTCCAACGCCGAAAGCGCAAGAATATTTCTTCAAAATGCTGCTGAACAAGTCACTTGACGCTTTCGTCAACTCGGCGCAGTTTTAAAGCGTTACAGAACCTGCCGAAGCAGGTCGTGATCGGAGATGCCGACGTCTTTCCCCGGACGGCGGTGGGAGAGGACGATGCCCAGCTTCGCTGGCTACACTTATTTGCGCGCGCGCTTGCGCTGGATCGACGAGGTCCGGCGCCCGTAGTCACGTCTGGCATATCCCCTCCCGGTTGGAGCGATGCAATTGGGCGGCCCGCTGTCGCGGGTCGAAAAAGGGAGGATATATATGAAGTTCAAGGCACTGATCGGCACCTCGATCCTTGCGATGGCGGTGGCGAGCCCGGCATTTGCGCAGGATGCGGCCGACACGACCGAGCGCGATGCCTTTGGCGGCGAGATCGTCGTCACCGCACAGCGCCAGTCCGAACGCCTGCAGGACGTTCCCATCGCGGTCAGCGCCTTTTCGACCGAAGCGCTGGAGGCGCAGCAGATCAAGACGCCCTCCGACCTGCAGCTGACGCTGCCCAACGTCACCTTCACCAAGACCAACTTCACCGGGGCGAGCTTCACCATCCGCGGCATCGGCGACCTTTGCGTCGGCACGACGTGCGACAGCGCGACCGCGATCCACCTGAACGGCGACCCGCTCTTCTCGACGCGCCTGTTCGAAACCGAATTCTACGACCTCGAGCGCGTCGAGGTGCTGCGCGGCCCGCAGGGCACGCTGTTCGGCCGCAACGCGACCTCGGGCGTGGTCAACGTGATCACCGCCAAGCCCAAGCTCGGCGCGTTCGAAGCCGCCGCCGAGGCCGAATATGGCAATTATGATTCGATGAAGGCCAAGGGGATGATCAACATTCCCGTCGGCGACACCATCGGGCTGCGTGTCGCGGGCATCTGGCTCAACCGCGACGGCTATACCAAGAACACCTATCTCAACACGCGGATCGACGACCGCGACCTCTATTCGGTCCGCGGCACGCTGACCTGGGAGCCCTCGCCCGACACCTCGATCACCCTGCTCGGCTCCTATTTCCGCGAGAAGGACCACCGCACGCGCATCCAGAAACAGCAGTGCCAGCGCGACCCGACCGGCATCCTCGGCTGTCTCAACACGCGCCGCGACAATGCGCCGTTCAACGGCAACGCCACCTTTACCGCGGCGCTGACGTCGAAGGAATTCCTCGCGATCCGCGGGATTCCCAACGGCACAGTCACGGCGACGAATCCTTTCGGCTTCAATTTCTCGCTGGGCAGCCTCTACGGTCCCGACGTCTATGCGAACACGACGATCCCCAGCGACCCGCGGACCGTCAACACCGCCTTCACCCCGCAATATTTCACCAGCGAACTGACGCTGCAGGGCGAGATCGAGCATAATTTCGGTCCCGTCTCGCTGCAGGTTTCGGGCCAGTACCAGAAGGTCAAGCTCGACTCGATGCAGGACTACAACAGCAATGTCGGCGACCGCTCGCTCTATCAGACCGGGCTGAATCAGCTGGCCTTCTTTGCCGCCAACCCGCTCCCGCTGGGCGTCGGTCCGAACGGGCCCATCCTGTCGAATGCCTATTTCGGGCCGGTCGCGGCCGCGATCATTCCCGATGGGCCGAACGGCAAGATCTGTACCTCGCTTCCCGAGGAAAGCGGCTACGGCAGCTTCGGCGGCAACAAGATCTGCGACATGACGCCGCTGCAGTTCGACCGGTCGAACCAGTATAACAGCAGCTGGTCGGCCGAAGCGATCCTGTCGAGCGACTTCGACGGACCGTTCAACTTCCTGCTCGGCGGCATCTATGCCGACTACAAGCTGACCGAGAACAGCTATTATGTGAACGCCTTCCCGATCGACTATCTGACCGGGGTGCTCGGCGCCTTCACCGCCGCCACCAACAAGGCGCCGAATGGCGCGGCCGCGCCGCTGCCGCCGTCGTTCCTTGCGACGCCCTTCTTCCGCAACAACACCGACCGGCTCGATATCAAGTCGTACGGCATCTTCGGCGAAGCCTATTTCGAGTTCAACGATCGGCTGAAGCTCACCGCGGGGCTGCGCTACAACAATGACAAGAAGAGCGTGCAGGCGCGCTCGACGCTCGCAAGCTTCCTCGCGCCGCACGGGGGCACGGGTTCGGTGTTCGATTCGCCCTTCGTCGGGACGTTCGATGCCGATCCGGGCACGCCCGGCAACCAGATCATCCAGGCACGCAGCGTGAAGTTCAACAAGCTGACCGGCCGCGCGGTGCTCGACTTCAAGCTGACCGACGACAATCTTCTCTATGCGTCCTACTCGCGCGGCTACAAGTCCGGGGGCATCAACCCGCCGCTCCAGCCGATCTTCGCGGTTCCCGAAAGCTTCAAGCCCGAACAGGTCGACGCGTTCGAAATCGGGTCGAAGAACACCTTCGGCAACGGTGCGCTGCAGCTGAACCTCACCGCCTTCTACTACAAGTACAAGGACCTCCAGCTCAGCAAGATCGTCGCGCGCACCGCGGTGAACGACAATGTCGACGCCGACATCTACGGCTTCGAGGCCGAGGGCATCGTGCGCCCCGATCCGAACCTCGTCATCAACCTGGGCTTCAGCTACCTGAACACCAAGGTGAAGGGCGACACCTTCACGAGCAACCCACGCGACTTCGGCGGCGGGCGCGACGATGCGGTGATCATCAAGGACATCACCAACGCCGCGAACTGCGCGGTGGCATCGAAGTCGGGCAATGTCGCCGGGGTCAACCAGTTCGTGAACAGCGTCCAGACGCTGATCAACAACGGCATCGTCCCGGGGGTCGCGGCCGGCGCCGGATTGCAGGGCACGACCGCCTTTCCGGCCGACGGCGGCATCGCCTCGACCGGCGCCTTCAGCATCTGTTCGGTGCTCGAGGCAGCCGCGGCGGGCGCCTTTGCCAACCTTCCCGCACCGGTTGCCGGACTGTCGGTCAACCCGGCGACGCTGGGCGGCATCGACTATTTCTCCGCCGGCGTGCCCGTCAACATCAAGGGCAACGAACTGCCGCAGGCGCCGAACTACAAGTTCAGCGCGGGCGTCCAGTATACGATCAACTTCGACAACGACATGTCGCTCGTCCCGCGCGTCGATCTGGCCTACACCGGCGACAGCTATGGCAGCATCTTCAACGGCAACGTCAACAAGATCAAAGGCTATGCCCAGGTCAACGCCCAGATGCAGCTGAACGGCGCCGACGACAAATGGTATGTGAGGGGCTTCATCCAGAATGTGTTCAACGCGAACAGCGTGACGGGCCTCTATATCACCGACCAGTCGTCGGGTAACTACACCAACATCTTCACGCTCGAACCGCGTCGCTACGGCATCGCGGCGGGGGTGAAGTTCTAAACCTGCCGGTCGCAGACCAAAGAAAGCCCGGCCTCTCCACCGAGAGGCCGGGCTTTTCCTTGTCCGCAAAAAGGACGGGAGCGGACCGCGCCGCCCCCGCCCCCTTCGTCAGAATTTGAAGCGAACGACGCCACCGTAGGTGCGCGGCTGGTTCGGGTAGCCCGAAACGCTGCCCGACTGCGCGACCGCGGGGAAGATCGTCGTCAGATATTGCGCGTTGGTGAGGTTGCGGCCCCACACGCCGACTTCGACGCCGTTGGTCAGCGCGACGGTGAACGACGCGTTGAGCTGGTTGACCTCGCGCTTCAGATTCTGCGCGACGCTCGCCGGGAAGCCGGTCAGACCCTCAACGATCTGCACCGGGCTTTCATAGTGATAGTCGACGTGCACGATCGCGCGCGTGCCGCCCGCGAACTCGTGCGTGTAGGTGCCGCCGGCCGCGACGGTCAGCGCCGGGATGCCCGCGGGCGTGCTGCCCGAGATGTCGCCGAACGCCGAGTTGATGAAGCTGTCGTACTTGGGGTCGAGATAGGTGACCGCAAGCGTCAGGTTCAGGCCCTGCGCCGGGCGAACCGAACCGTCGAACTCGATCCCGAAGGTCGACTGTTTGCCCGCATTGGCGAGCGCGAAGCCGGTGCCGGTGAAGATGTTCGACTGGAAGCCCTTGATCGACTGCTTGAACACCGCGAGGTTCAGCGCGGCGACCGACCAGTTGGCCTTGAGCCCCGCTTCATAAACGGTCGATTCCTCGGGCGCCGCGAAGCGCGAGCCGGTCCCGAGGTTGGGAACGCCCAGCCCGCCGCTGAGGATCGCCGGCAGGTCGCTGGCGAGCGGACGGCTGTCGCGCGACAGGTTGACCGAGCTCGCCTTGAAGCCCGTCGCATAGGTCGCATAGACGTTGACCGTGTCGGTCAGCTCGTACGAGGCGCGAATGCTGTAGGCGAGGTCGCTGTCGTTGGTCTTGCCGGGCTCGACCGCGTTCGGCAGGTTCAGGAACGGCGGCAGGAACTGGAACTGGCAGAGCCCGCCGCGCTGGCCCTTGGCGTCGATCGGGCACAGCGGATTGACGACGGGATTGTTCTGGTTGGCATTGGCGAATGCCTGCACGCCACCAGAGATCGCCGCGAAAGCCCCCGGGTTGGCACCAGCGAAGGCGCCGATTTCAGCGGCAGTTGCCGGACGGCCGAGGTTCAGAACATCCGGTCCGCCAATCGCCTGCGCGAGGCCGCCCTGGAACAGCAGCGTATTGCGGAACGGCGCATAGGCCGGCGCATTCAGATTGATGCCCGAGAAAACGTCGCTGCTGATCACATTGGTCGAGAAGCGCTTCTTGTCCTTGGTGTAGTTCGCGCCGACGGTGACCGTCAGGCGATCGGTAACCTCGAAATCGACCGTGCCGAAGAGCGAGAAGGCCTCGTTCTTCATCTTGTAGGCTTCGTCGAGTCCGGTGCCCGCCTTGAAGAAGCTTCCCGCATATTTCGCCGGATTGCCCTCGAGCGTGCCGAACGTGCCTTCGAGCATGTCGACGTTGAGCAAATTGCCGCTCGCCGCGCGGATCAGCGCATTGCCATAGTTGCGGAAATCCTGGCCGAACTTGATCGCGCTCTGCTGGTCGATCTTTTCGTTGAAATAATAGCCGCCGAGCAGAAAGTTGAGCGGGCCGTCGAAATCGGACGTCACGCGGAATTCCTGCGTGAAGGTGTCGATGTCGACATAGTCGCTCTTCTCGCCGATCAGGTCGGCCGAGGTGAAGTCCGAATCCTGGTTGGTGTCGGCGCGGACCTGGCGATAGGCGGTGATCGACGTCAGCGCGAGATTGCCGAGGTCATAGTCGATCTGCGCCGAGCCGCCGTAGTTCTTGATTTTGTTCGATGACAGGAAGTTGTTGTAGACATTGTACGAGAAGGGGTTGTTCGCGTCGACGCTGACGCCGCCCGCAAGCGCGTTGGTGATCGCGACGGTCGGACCCGCGATGACATTGCCGGCGATGCAGCAATTTTCGTCGATCTTGTCATAATCGCCGATCAGGCGGATCGACAGCGCGTCGGTCGGTTCGAACAGAAGCTGGCCGCGCACGCCGTAACGGTTGCGGTCGTTGACGTCGGTGCCGAGCTTCAGATCCTGCGCATAGCCGTCGCGGCGGTTGTAGTTGCCGCCGATCGAGAAGGCGACGGTGTCGCTGATCGGACCGGTGACATGCCCCTTCACGGTGATCGCGTCGTAATTGCCATAGGTGACTTCGGCGCTGCCGCCGAATTCATACTGCGGCTTTTGCGTGACGATGCTGATGACGCCCGCCGAGGCGTTCTTGCCGAACAGCGTCGACTGCGGGCCGCGGAGCACCTCGATGCGCTCGACCGCGGGAAGGTCGCCGATCTGCGCCGCCGAACGCGAGCGATAGACACCGTCGATGAAGACGCCGACCGAGGGCTCGATCCCGGCGTTGTTCGCGCCGTTGCCGAAGCCGCGGATGATGAAATTGGTGTTGGCGCTCGACTGGAGCTGCGACACGCGCAGGCTAGGCACCGCCGACTGGAGATCGATGAGGTCGCGGATCTGCGAGCGTTCGAGATCGGCGGACGAGGTCACCGAAACGGCGACGGGCGTGTCCTGGAGCGTCTGCGACCGCTTGGTCGCGGTGACGATGATTTCATTGCCATAATCATTGGCGTCGGTCGCGGCGGGCGCGGCCGGATCGGCGTCCTGCGCGAAGGCAAAGGCAGGGGTCGTGGCGGCGCACAGCATGGTGGCGCCCAACAGAATGTTGCGCATGGTCATGGGTAAGGGTCTCTCTCTCCAACCCGCCGGGGCGCGGCCTGACGGCCAAGGAGGGGATGCTCCAGCGGGAACCCGCCGCTCTATAGGGCCGGATCGCCGCGTCAACGCGGCGCGGCGCGACCCAAGGATTTTCTGGTTATTTGTGGCCGAAAAGCAACAGTTTGCACCGCGGCATGCGGGCGGCGACGGGGCTTGACCTTGAAGCGGCTTCAACCTTTATGGCGCGCCCGGCCGGCCGCATGACATGCGCCCGCCCCCTTTTTCCAGCCGGAGATGCCGACGTGAAATCCCGCAAATGCCTGCCCCTCGCAGCGGTCGCGATGCTCCAGCCCCTCGCCCCCTGGGGCGTCGCCGCCCATGCGCAGGACGACCATGTCGAGGCCGAAGAAGAAGAGGCCGAGATCGTCGTGCAGGCAACGCGTTCGGGGCGCCGGGTGCAGGACGAAGCGATCCGCGTCGAGGTGATCGGCCGCGAGGAGATCGAGGAAAAGCTGCTGATGACGCCGGGCAACATCTCGATGCTGGTCGCCGAGACGCCGGGCGTGCGCGTGCAGGTCACTTCGCCCGCGCTCGGATCGTCGAAAATCCGCATGCAGGGCATGGCGGGGCGCTATACGCAGCTGCTCTCCGACGGACTGCCGCTCTATGGCGGGCAGCCCTCGTCGATCGGCCTGCTCCAGATTCCCCCCACCGACCTGGGACAGGTCGAGGTGATCAAGGGGTCGGCGTCGGCGCTCTACGGCCCCTCGGCGCTCGGCGGCGTGATCAACCTCGTCTCGCGCCGTCCGCGCGCCGAGGCCGAAGCCGAACTCCTGGTCAACGCGACGACGCGCGACGGGCAGGACGCCACCGGCTATGCGTCGGGGCCGCTCGGCGCGAACTGGCGCTATTCGCTGACCGCGGGGTATCACCGCCAGACGCGCAAGGATCTCGACGGCGACGGCTGGATCGACATGCCGGGCTATGACCGCTGGACGATCCGCCCGCGCCTGTTCTGGGAAGGCGACGACGGCTCGACCGCGCTCGTCACCGTCGGCGCGACGCACGAGGACCGGCGCGGCGGCACCCTTGCCGGGCGCACCGCCCCCGATGGCCAGCCCTTTGCGCTGACGCAGGACAGTCGCCGCCTCGACGCGGGCCTCGTCGCCGAATTTCCGGTCGAGGCTCTCGGCAAGCTCCATATCCGCGCCTCGGCGATGACGCAGCGCCATCGCCAGCGCTTCGGGACCGACGCAGAGACCGACCGGCAGGACACGCTCTTCGCCGAAACCTCGCTCGCGGGGCAAAGTGGGAGCACCGGCTGGCTCGCGGGAGCGGCGATCCAGGCCGATCTCTACCGGTCGCGCACCTTTCCGGCATTCGACTACAGCTACACCGTCCCCGCGCTGTTCGGGCAGGTCGAGCAGGAGATCGGCGAACGATGGCTGCTCGCGGGCAGCGCACGGGCCGATTTCCACAGCGATTTCGGCACGCGGCTGAGCCCGCGCCTGTCGGCGCTCTACCGCCCGGGACCATGGACGATCCGCGCCTCGCTGGGACGCGGATTCTATGCCCCGACGCCCTTCGTCGACACGATCGAGGCGGCGGGCCTGTCGCGCCTCGAACCGCTCGGCCGGCTGAAGGCCGAATCCGCCACCACCGCGTCGCTCGACGTCGGCTATGCCAGGGGGGCGGTCGAGGCGGGGCTGACGCTGTTCGCGTCGGACATCGACAATGCGGTGCAGGTCGCGACGGTCGACGCCGACAGCGTCCGGCTGGTCAACGCCGCCGGGCCGGTGCGTACGCGCGGCGGCGAACTCATGCTGCGCTATCGCTGGAACGGCTTTTCGGTGACGGGCAGCTATGTGCTGGTCGACGCCAGCGAAGCAGACCCCGCCGGAACCGGCCGGCGCACCACCCCGCGCACCCCGCGCCACACCGCCGGACTGGTCGGTATGTGGGAAGAACATGGCAAGGGCCGGATCGGGATCGAGGCCTATTACACCGGCCGCCAGACGCTCGACGACAATCCCTATCGCGCGCGCAGCCGCCCCTATCTGGAACTCGGCGCACTCGCCGAACTCACGGTCGGCAAGGTCAGCCTGTTCGTGAACGCCGAGAATATCCTGAACGTCCGCCAGACCCGCCACGACCCGCTGCTGCTGCCTGAGCGCGCCCCCGACGGGCGCTGGACGGTCGACGCCTGGGCCCCCATCGACGGCTTCGTCATCAACGGCGGCGTGCGGTTCAAATTCGGCGGCGGTCATTGATCGGGTGACGCCGGGCGCCTAGGCCGGGCCCATAGAAGCTGCAAGGTCTGGACCCATGCGTATCGGCGAACTGGCCCGCATCACGGGCGCGAGGACGGAAACCATCCGCTTTTACGAAAAGCAGGGGCTGCTTCCGCGTCCCGCGCGGACCGCGGCCAATTACCGGAGCTATGGCGCCGAACATTGCCAGCGGCTGGCGTTCATCCGGCGCGCGCGCGACCTGGGGTTCCGGCTCGACGATGTGCGCGAGCTGCTCGCGCTGGCCGACGACCGCAGCCAGTCGTGCGACGCGGTCGACCGGATCGCGACGCGGCACCTCGATCAAATCGACGCGAAGATCGCCGATCTTGGCAAGATGCGCGCCGAACTCGGCCGCCTGCTTTCGACCTGTACGCAGGAAACGATCGGCGATTGCCGGATCATCGAAACGCTCGAACCGCGCGGCGCGGCGTAGCGCCTTCGCACATCGCGGCGCCTCCGGCCCCGATCCCTCGGCGCGATCGAACGGACCGGGTTCCCCGCCGAAGTCCGGGGCCCGATCACACTCATGCCGGCGGATACGGCCGATTTTCAGGGGAATGGCGGCAACGTTTCGGGAGGAATTGTGGTGCCCGGGGACGGATTCGAACCGCCGACACTGCGATTTTCAGTCGCATGCTCTACCAACTGAGCTACCCGGGCACGGGCCGCTTCAGGTCATCGGACCTGCTGGCGAGCGGCGGCTATAGGCAGGGCTTTTCATCCTGTCCAGCATCTTTGTTGCAGGAATTTTTCTGTTCAGCCCTCGTCGAAACGATCGGTGTCGGCGGTGCCGTCGGGCGCCTGCGCGGCGGGCACGCGATAGTCCTCGCCGAACCAGTTCAGCAGGTCGCGGTCGCGGCAGCCGCGGCTGCAAAAGGGCTTGAATTCGGGGTCGCGCGGCTGGCCGCACAGCGGGCAGGCGCGCGCCTTGCCGGCATTCTTACTGGGCATGGCCCGCTCCTTCGATGGCGGCATCGGCCTCGACCGTCACCGGCCGGCCGCTCCGCTTCTGCAACAAGGCGATCCAGCGCGGATGCGCCGCAATATGCGCGGCGACCGCCGGGCGCGCGGTCAGGCGCAGCGCTCCCGTTCCCACCGCGCGTTCGGCCTGGCGCAGCAGCAGCGCGGCATCGGTCGCTACGGGGTCGAGCCGCACCTGCTCGACCAGCGACGGGCGGTCGCGGCGCCGGATGATCTGCATCAGCCCGAAACCGTTGACCGCGGTGCGCTCGAACGGCTGCGGCAGATGCGCGTCGACCAGCGCGTCGACGGCGTGGCGTTCGCTGCGGCCGGGCAAGGAGGGGAAGTCGATGCCGATCGACCCGCCGATACCGCAGCAGCGGATGACCCCGACGGCCGCGATCGCGCCCGCCCGGGCAAGCGCAAAGCCGTCGCCCTCGCCATCGATGTCGATCAGCACCATCGCCGGGGTCGCATCGACCCACAGCGCGCCGCCGGGAAAGGGAAAATGTCCGGTGCGGACATGGTCGATCAGTTCGGACCAGCCCGCCGCTTCGAGCCGGTCGGGCCCGGTCGCGCGCAGCTCGGTCACCGGCCATTCGGTCGCGGCGATGCGCGCGCAGAGATCGGGTCCTTCGGTCACCGGCCCCTCGGCGAGCCGCGCCCGCGCGGGCTTGTCGCGCCCGCGCTCGCGCAGCGCCATGCGCGTGACCTCGACCGTCAGCCGCGCGCCGAGCGAGATCCCCGGGGGCAGCGCACCGATCGTTGCGACGGGGTCGCCGGGCGCGTCGAGCACGACCCGCCCCGGTTCGACGAGCCGCGCGCCCAGCACCGCGCCGACGCGCGGCCCTTCACCGTCGCGTTCGATCCACGCCTCGAGGATGCGGTCATCGGCGACCAGCGCCGCGCGCGTCTCGCCGATCCCGGCTTCGTAGAGCCATTCAGCCAAGCGGCACGCCCGCGGCGGTGAGCAGGCTGCGCGTCTCGAACAGCGGCAGGCCGACGACGTTCGAATGACTGCCCGACAGGAAGCGCACGAACATCTCGGCGCGGCCCTGGATCGCATAGCCGCCCGCCTTGCCCATCCCCTCGCCGCTCGCGACATACCAGTCGATTTCGGCGGCGCTCAGCGCCTTGAAGGCGACGATCGTGTCGGCGACGCGCACGCGCAGCCGGTCCTCGCGGTCGACCATTGCAACCCCCGACCAGACATGGTGCCGTCGCCCCGACAACAGGGCGAGCATGCGGCGCAGGTCGGCCTCGTCGGCCGGTTTTTCGAGGATGCGCCGCCCGACCGCGACCGTCGTGTCGCCCGCGAGCACGACTTCGTCCGCGCCGCGCTCGACCGCGCGCGCCTTGCTCTCGGCGAGCCGCGCGACATAGGCGCGCGGCAATTCACCCTTCAGCGGCGTTTCGTCGATGTCAGGGGCAGCGACGCGCGCGGGCACGACGCCGATCCGCGCCAGCAACTCGCGCCGGCGCGGCGATGTCGAAGCGAGAACCAGCGCGGGAAAGGAAACCGCGCCGCTCACTTGAAGCGATAGGTGATCCGACCCTTGGTCAGGTCATAGGGGGTGAGCTCGACGAGCACTTCGTCGCCCACCAGAACGCGGATGCGGTTCTTACGCATCTTGCCGGCCGTGTGACCGAGGATTTCGTGGTCGTTTTCGAGTCGCACGCGAAACATCGCATTGGGCAGCAACTCGACCACCTGGCCGCGCATTTCCAGAAGTTCTTCTTTCGCCATCAATCCTCTATGGGCTCGAAATAAATGGATGCGCGCCCATAGCCGCAAATGGCCGCGATGGGAAGCGATCTATCATCCTGCCGGATTATGTTTCGCAAGGAAGGCATCGAGCCGGTCGAACCAGTCCTTCTGGTTCGCCGGATCAGAAAAGCCATGGCGCTCCCCCTTGTAGGCGACATATTCATAATCGCTCTTGCCCGCCTTCTTGAGTGCCGCGACGAGCTTCTTCGACTGGCTGATCGGGACGGTGCTGTCATCCTCGCCATGCGCGATCAGGATCGGGCGGGTCAACCGCGCCGCCTGCTGTATCGGCGATACCGTCGCCAGATCGCACTCACCCTCGCCGGTAACGCGGGCCTGCCAGCTCTTGCTCGCCTTTTTGGTCAGGTAGCGGCGATCATATTTCAGCATCGAGTCCCAATCGGCGACGCCGGCGAAGCTTGCCGCACACCGATAGCGTTCGGGATTGCGGATGGCTGCCCAGAGCGCGGCATAGCCACCATAGGAGGTCCCGACCACGCAGACGCGCCCCTTGTCGACGATCCCCTCGCCCGCCAGCCAGTCCATCCCGTCGTCCAGATCATCCTGCATCGCGCGGCCGATCTGGCCGATACCGGCGTCGCCATATTCGGTGCCATAGCCGCCCGAGCCGCGGTAATTGGGCTGGAGTACCGCATAGCCACGATTGGCCAGCAGCTGGACCTCGGGGTCATAAGCCAGCTTGTCACGGACCCCGAAGGGGCCGCCGTGCGGCAGAATGACAAGCGGCAGCGCCTTGGCCTCGCGCCCCCTGGGCAAGGTCAGGAAGGCCGGAATCTCCTTGCCGTCGCGTGCCTTGTAGCGCACCGCCTTGGTCACCGCGAGCCCCTCCGGTGGCAGCCCCTGCATGCGGGCGGCGACGATCGCCATTTCGTTCGTCTTGCGATCGAGCAGGAAATAGATGCCCGGATCGTCCGGCGCGGTCCCCAGAACCAGCAACCGGGTGCCGTCGCGACTGCGCGACACAACGCGGGCCTGAAGATTCGGCACCGCGCGATCGATCTGCGCCTGCAGCTTCTTCGAATCGGCGTCGAACCATTCGACCCGGTCGCGATCGTCGGTGAAGGACACGCCCTCAAGCGTCCTGCCATCGCTGGTCAGCCAGTAATCGTCGATGTCATATTGGTCGCTGCCATATACCAGGTCGCCGATCTCGCGCGTGCTGTAATTGAATTTATGGAGCGCCTGCCGGCCGGTTTGTTCGTCGCTGAGCACATAGCCCTCGTCCGACCCCGTGACGACCTTCGCGATGTTGAACCAGGCTTCCTTGTCGCCGGGGCGCACCGCGCCGATCAGCCGGAAATCCTCCGCCGCCGTCTTGCGGTAATAATAGCGGATCTTGCGATTTTCCCATCCGATCCCTGCCCGGACGATACCTGCGTCGTCGGCATACCATTCCCAGATCGGTTGCCGCTGACGAACGATTTCGGACATCTTGCCGTCGGGCAAGGAGACATGGAATACCGAGGGATAATCATAGACGCTCCGCTGGATCGACAGCAGGAGATAACGGCCGTCGGGATCGATGAAGAGGACGTCATCGCCCTCGAGCCCCTGCCCCTCGCGCGAAATCGCCGTCGTCACGCCGCTCGTCACGTCGTGAAGCAGCAGCGCCGACTTATAGACTTCCTGATCGAGGAACATGGTGGTGCGGCCGATGCTGACGAGGATATGGCCGTTGCCTGCCCAGCGGCTCCAGTTGAGGTCGACCCGTTCGGGAATTGCGAAGCCCGAGATCTTTTCGCCCTTCACAGCGCGATAGGCGACGCGTTCGACCCCGCCCGAGCGAAGTCGGAACAGGATGTTCATCCCGTCGGGCGACAGTCTCGCATCGGAAAATTCGGGCAGTCGCGCAAGGTCGGCGGTCGCGATGCGCGCCGGTCGATCGCCCGTCGGCATGGGCGCCTCGTTCGCCAGAGCCCCAGGCGCTGCGCCAGCCAGCGCAAGCGCCATGATACAACTTAATGTCCGCCCGATCATCCCCGCCCCCGGTTGAAAAGCCTTGATAGGGGACGAAAAAATCAAATCAAGCCGCTCGTTATTCGACCAGCCGCAAGCGCCGCGCTACGCGCCAGCCCACTGTCTTTGCCCACGCATAGCTCGGCCAGCGCGGGGGCATCGCGGGGTCGAGTCCCATGCGGCGCAGCGCCGCGTTGGCGGCGTGCGCTTCGGATTCGCGGTAACTCCATTCGCTGCGCCAGGTGATCGACAGCGAGATCGACGGCGCGTCGCCGTTGGCGACGAAATGCGGCGCCATCACCGGCATCAGCACCGCGTCGCCCGGCGCCAGCGGCACGCGCTGCTGCCCGCCTTCGAACCCGTCCTGCCACGGCAGGTTGCGGTGCCCGCCCGTGTGATAGCGCTCGTGCTCGACGCGGTGCGCGAAGCGTTCGTCGCCCGCGGGCCAGACGTTCATCACCTTGGTCCCGCGCAGCTGGAGCAGGATATTATGTTCGGGATCGAAGTGGAACGGCGTGATCGATCCCGGCGACGAGATGAAGATGAAGCCCTGCGGCGTCAGCATCGCGCCGGTGCGCGGTTCGACGACGGGCTCCAGCTCGCCGAGCAGCCGCATCAGCAGGTCGCGGTACGGCGCTTCGGTCTCGATATTCTTGAGCACCGCCCAGCTGCGGTTCGCATCGATCGTGCGGATCGTCTCGCCGATCGACAGCCCGTTCGATGGGACGTCCTCGGGCGCGATCCCGACGGGCAGGTCGCCGGGATTATATTCGACCTGCGCCGCGGGCAGGCCCTCTCCCAGCACCGCCAGCGCGTCGAGCGACAGCAGCGGATGGTCGGGCAGCCGGTGGTGGAGCAGCCCGGCCTCGCGCGGATAGAGCCGCGCCATCGTCGCCAGCGTATCGGGCGGAAAGACGGGGCGGTCGATGATGGCGTGGGCGGTCATGGCTGATCCAGATCCTCGATACTGTCGGGCCCGGCGCGCTTCCAGCGATGCCAGAGCCGCTCGGCCCTTTTGAGCGCGTTGAAACGAAACCGGTCGCCCGCGCCGCCCAGCGGCACATTTGTCCACACCAGCGCGCGGCGTTCGCGCCACACGCTGTCGATCATCGGATGCCCCGGCGCGGCGCAGCTGTCGATCCACGCGATACGCGCGTCGCCCAGCAGGTCGAGGTTCGCCTGCTGGAGCAGGACCCCGGGCGAGAAACGCGCATAATCCTCGTCGAACGCGGTCTTGAACGAAAAGCCCCCGGGCGCGCACAGGAAATTGACGAGCATCGCCAGCGGCCGGCCGTCGAGGTCGAGCGCGCGCATGTCGAGCTTGCCCGCGGCCGCGGCGCCCGCGACGATCGCGCGGAACCAGGCCTCGGTATCACCGTGGCTCGCAAGCGCCGATCCGGCGCGCCCCTTCCAGCCGCGCGCCTCGAGATCGAGGAAGGCGTCGATCCACGGCTCGATCGCGTCGTCCGCGGCCCAGCGCCGAAACGCGACCGCCCCCTGTTCGGCGAGCCGGTTCGCCTGCCGCCGCAGTTCCTTGCGCTTCTTGCCGCGCACCGCGGCGTCCCAATAATCGGCCGGCGACAGCGCGCTGTCGAGCAGCGCGCGTTCCTCGCGATGGACCACCGCCGCATCGCCGCCCCGCCCGCCCGCCACGTCGGTCAGCGCGCGGTGCAACGGTCCGTCGGCGGTGAGCCGCGGCACATGCAGCATGGTCCGCGCCCAGGGCGCCGCGTCGCACCAGCCGAGCAGGATCGACCAGAACAGGCTTTCGGTCCCGGCGCGGACGAGCGGTGCGCCATGGAAATGATTGGGATGCGCCCAGCCTGTGACGTGACGCAGCGGCAGCGGCCCGTAGCGCGCCGCGGCCGCGAGCGGCATCACTCCGATCAGCGGTCCGTCCGCCCCGCCCTGTACCATCACCAGCCGCGCATGCCGCTCGGGATCGAGCAGGTGCAGCGCCGACTGCAGGCACCAGCGCTCGACGAAGGGATTGGGCTCGCTCGCCTCGGCCGCGAGCGCATCCCACGCCGCGGCGAGCGGCGGCGACAGCGCGAGCGGATCGACCACGCGCACCGCGATCGGCGCGGCGGGCGCGAGTCCGTCAACGGGAAAGGCGGGATGCACCGTCATTGCGGACCAGCCTAGCACCGAGGAGTTAAAATGAGGTGGCGATTCCAACCGGTGCCGTCCTTGCGACCCCCGCGCGGCGGCGCGCGAAGGTCGTGGCATGCTGGCGGAGTCGACCGGAAGCGGCAAGTCCGCTCCTCCCTGTGGCGAAGCCATAGGGAGGTGGCAGCGCGCAGCGCTGACGGAGGGGCAATAGGGCCAGCGCCTCGGCCCCTCCACCACGCCCTTCGGGCGCGGTCCCCCTCCCCGTCGCTACGCGACAGGGAGGATTGGCGGAAAGCGACCGTTAGTCGCCGCTAGAGATGTGCACCCCGGCGAAAGCCGGGGCCCAGAATGCCGACACGAACCCGGCATGTTTCTGCAATGGACCCCGGCCTTCGCCGGGATGACAACCGGAAATGGACGCGGTCCGCTTCCCACCCCGAAACCGCCACCGTCCCAAGACGCCGCCGGGCTATCCCCGCGCGGCGCCGCTAGATCCCGAACAGCTTCGCCAGCGACTTTTCGAGCATGAAAAATTGCCAGATCAGCCGCCCATGGTCGCGGCGGCCCGACTGGTGCGCGGCGACGATGCGTTCGATTTCGGCCATGTCGAACCAGCCCGACCGCGCAAGCGTCGACGAGGTCGCCAGCGCCCTTGCCTGCTCGATCAGCGGCCCGCGAAACCAGTGCGACACCGGCGTCACGAACCCCATCTTGGGGCGATAGAGGATGTCGTGCGGCAGGTAACGCTCCATCGCCTGCTTCATGATCGCCTTGCCCGTACCGCCCTTGACGCGCATCGACGCCGGCAGCGACGCGGCGAATTCGACCAGCCGGTAATCGAGCAAAGGCTCGCGCGCCTCAAGGCTCACCGCCATGCTCATCCGGTCGGTCTTGGTCAGGATGTCGCCGGGCAGCCAGATCATCAGGTCGGCATATTGCGCGCGGTCGAGCGCCTCGCGCGCGGGCGCCTCGGCCATCGCCTTCCAGTAGCGCGCTTCGGCGACATGATCGCCCAGCGCCCGTTTCGCGGCGCCGTTGAACAATCGCGCGCGCTGCGCGGGGCCGGTCACGCCGACCGCCTCGGCATAGCCTTCGGCGCCGCTCTTCGACAGGCTGGCGAGCGTCGCGCGCGCGCGCAGCGGACGCGGGGCCCAGTCCATCTGCGGCCAGACCCTGGCGAGCGGCCCGAGGATATTCCGCCGCAGCACCCCGGGGATCAACCCGCGCAACCGCTCTTCCTGATGCTGGAATACCAGCCGGCGATATCCCGCGAACGCTTCGTCGGCGCCGTCGCCCGACAGCGCCACCGTCACCTCCTCGCGCGCGAGCTCGCACACGCGGTACGTCGGCAGCGCACTCGCGTCGGCAAAGGGCTCGTCGAACATGTCGGCGATGCGGTCGATCAGGTCGAAATCGCTCGCCGCGACGGTCCGCGTGCGGTGATCGGTGGCAAAACGTTCGGCGACCGCCTGCGCATGGGCCGTCTCGTCGAGCGCCGCCTGGTCGAAGCCGATGGTGCAGGTTTTGACCGCCTTGCTGCTCGCCTCTGCCATCAGCGCGACGACCGCGCTCGAATCGACCCCGCCCGACAAAAAGGCGCCGAGCGGCACGTCGGCGACCATGCGGTCGGTCACCGCGGCGCGCATCAGATGCACCAGATGCTCGGCCGCCTCGCCTTCCGAAGCCCGGATGCGCTTCGAAAAATCGGGCGCCCACCAGCGTGTCGGCCGGGGCATCGGCTTGCCGCGTTCGAGCAGCAGATAATGACCCGCGGGCAATTTCTCGACCCCCGCGACGATGCAATTGTCGTCGGGAACATAGCCCAGCGCGAGGAAATCCTCGACCGCCGACAGATTGGCCTCCTGCCGCAGCAGCGGGTGGCGCAGCAGGCCCTTGAGCTCGGAGGCGAAAGCCACTGACCCATCGGACAGTCGCGCATGATGCAGCGGCTTCACCCCCAGCCGGTCGCGCGCGAGGAACAGGCAACCGCGCCGGTGGTCGTGGATCGCAAAGGCGAACATGCCGTTGAGCCGCGGCAGGCAGTCGACGCCCCATTGCCGCCACGCCGCGACGATCACCTCGGTATCGCCGCTGGTCCGGAAACGGTGGCCGCGGTCCTCAAGCTCGCTCCGCAACTCACGGAAATTATAGATTTCGCCGTTGAAGCTGATCGTCACCGCTTCGTCGTCGCTCGCCATCGGCTGCGGGCTGCCCTCGATGTCGATGATCGACAGGCGCAGATGGCCGAGCCCGACGCCGGGCGCGGTCCAGGTGCCGCTGCCGTCGGGGCCACGATGTCCCATCGGGTGGAGCATCGCGCGCAGCCGCGCGGGATCGACCGGCTTGGCCGTGTCCAGATGATAAAGACCCGCGATCCCGCACATATAGCGACCGCTCTTAACGCGTTTCGAGCGCGCGGTCAGCCATCACCTGCGCTCCGCCCGACGCGGAAACGAAATCGCCGATCGCTTGTACGCCCCCCTGCCCCTGCTCGCTCGACACGATCAGCGACAGCGCGCGCGGATCGCCGCCGAGCAGCCGCGCCTTCAATCCCGCGATCTTCGCGCGCCGCGGATCGCCGGTCGTAACGCCGTCGACGACATAGAAGGTCGCGGCATCGCGCAGCACGGGGCCGGGATGAAGCAACCGCTCGGTCCGCCCGCCGTCGACCCCCGCGAGCCGCGCGCTCCACGCCCACCCGCCGTCGGTATCGACCGCGCCCTGCCCGAAAGCGACGACCTCGCGCCCCTCGGCCTGGCGCTCATAGCCGCCGATCGCGACCGTCACCCGGCGCCCTTTCGCATCGACGAAATGGCGCTGCGTCACGCGGTCGGCGCCGTCGAAGCGCGGCGTCCAGCGAACCCCGTCGGCCAGCGTCTCGCGCCAGCCCGCAGGCGCCGCGACCTCGATCGTCGCGGCGAGCGGTGCGTCGCGTCCGCCGACCAGCCCCGCCCACGCGGCGAACAGAAGTGGCAGCGCGAGCGCGGCGGGCAGCACGACCTTCGCCGGGCCCGCGAAGCGCGGCGTGCCGTGCAGCCCCGCGAGGTCGACCGCGGCGTCGTTCGGCGGGCGGTCGAACCAGCGCTTCGCGACCAGCATCACCAGCAGGATGACGAGCCCGAAAAAGATCCAGCCGTAAAAGATATGGTCGATGCCGCCCGCCGCCTCGATCCCCCAGATCTCCGCCGCGACCATCGTCCCCCATGCGCGCAGCGCATTGGCGAGGATCGTCGTCACCAGCGCGAGCGCGACGAAGACGATCCGCCGCGTCCAGCTTTTGAAGCAGAGATGCGCCGCGAACACCGAGTAAGCGAGCATCGCGATCAGGAAATTGACCCCCGAACATTCCTCGGCGACCTCGAAAAAACCCGCCCGCGTAGTGATGAACACACCCTCCATCTGCGCCTCGAGCCCCGCGAGGTGGAGCAGGACGATGCTGATATGCGCGGTGAAGGTCTGGAGCAGCGGCACCAGTTCTTCGCCGAAGGGCACAAGCAACAGCGCATAGGCCAGCGGGAAGAGCAGCCCGCGCACGAGCTTTTCGCCCAGCGCCGCGCCGACCGCGCCCTGCAGCATCAGCACCAGCCCGAGCTGGCGGAACAGGCCGACGCCAGCCGCTTCGCCGACGAGCCAGGTCAGTCCGCCCCCCGCGATCCAGAGCAGCGCGGGCGGCCACCACGCCGGCGCCAGCGTCCTGAGCAGCGGTACGCGTTGCGACACCAGCCAGCCGATCATCGGCACCATCAGCAAGCAGTGGGTAAAGGTCGAACTGTGCCACCAGATGCCCGCCATGTCGGCGGCGTCGCGATGAAAGATCGCGAGCAGCGCGGTCCACAATCCCGCCAGCGCGGCAAGGTGCCGCTGCCAGGCCGTCCACGCCTTCGGCGACGCGAGCCGGATCGTCGGCGCGCTCATGCCGCCAGCCCCAGCAGATCGGCGAGCGGCGCGAGCCGCGCGTCCCAGCCGTAGCGCGCGATCATCCGGTCGCGCGCCGCGCGCCCCATCGCCGCCGCCCGCGCACGGTCGTCGAACAATGACGCGGTCGCCGCCGCGATGCCCTCGGCGCCGTCGGCGACCAGCAGATGATCCCCCGGGGTCGCATCGATCCCCTCGGCGGCGGCGGCGCTCGCGACCACCGGACGCGCCATCGCCATCGCTTCGAGCAGCTTGTTCTGGATGCCGCGCGCGAGCAGCAGCGGCGCCACCACCGCATCGGCCGCGGCGAGCCAGGGGCGCACGTCGGGCACCTCGCCCGTCACCGTGACGCCGGGCCGCGCGGCGAGCGCGCGCACCTCGTCGGTCGGCGCGCGCCCGACGATCGCGAAGCGCGCATCGGGGTGGCGTTGCCGGAGCAGCGGCAGGATGTCGGCCGCGAACCAGCGCACCGCGTCGATATTGGGGCGATAATCCATCTGCCCGGTGAAGACCGCGAGCGGTCCCTCGCCCGCGCCGGCCGGTTCGAACGGCAGCGCGGGGTCGAAACGCCCGGTGTCGATTCCGTTCTCGACCGCGCGCACCCTGTCGACGTCGAGCCCGCTCCGTCCGCGGAACAGCGCCGCCTCGGCCGCGCTGACGAACAGGCTCGCGTCGACGCGCGCCGCGACCTCGGCCTCGTAATCGGCGAGCACGCGCGCCTCGCGGGCGTGCACCCAGTGCAGCGGCTGGCGCCCGTCCTGCGCTGCATAGGTGGCGAATTTCGCCGAATCGACGTCGACGAAATCCATCACCACCGGGCCGTCGAAACCCTCGGGCAGATATTGCGCCATCTGCCCCGAAAAGGCGACGATATGTGTCACGTCGCCGCGTGCCAGCAACGCCGCGACATGGCGCGCCAGCGTGGCGTTGCGGAACAGCCGGTTCGACACCGGCTCGCCGCGCAGCACCGCCTGCGCCAGCGCGACGGGGCGCGACGCGCGACGCACTTCGATGGCAAGGCTCTTGCACAGCGGCGCCATCCTGGCGCGCGCGGCGGCGGCGTCGCCCCCGGTGTCGGCCAGTGCGGCGACGTGCACCGGTGCGAGCTTCGCCAGCGCTTCGAACATGTGCCAGCTGCGGATGCGGTCGCCGCGGTCGGGCGGCCAGGGCGCGCGGTGCACCAGAAAGAGGATTTCGGCCATCGTCAGCCGAGGCCGCGCGCGATCAGCGGCCCGACGCGGTTCGCCGCCCACAGCGGCAGCTTTTTCCACAGGTCGACCTGAAGCCGGTATCGGGCGCTGTTGGGATTGGTGTCGCGCGGGCGTTCGCCCGGCGCGAGCCAGCGGGCGTAGACGCGCGGTTCGGGTTCGAAACCCCAATTCTTCTTGTAGGCGAAGGGGCCGGTGCCGAGCTTCGAGCGCCCGAAATCGAAGCGCGTGCAGCCGCGACCGCGCGCGTGGCGCATCAGCGCATAATACATCAGCTCGTTGGCGCGCAGCCCGCGCGCGGCGAAGGTGCCGCCGCCCCAATAGGGCATCACGCTGCCGCGCCAGTAGAGGCTGAGAACGCTCGCCACGACGGCGCCGTCATTGTGCACCGACAGGATGTCGGCATCGTCGCCGAACGCGTCGAGCACCTCGGCAAACAGCGCCTTCGGGAAAACCGGCGTTCCGAGGTTGCGGACGCTCTCGGAATAGGCGGCATAATGGGCGGCGCGCGCCGCGGGATCGCGGCCGGTCGTCACGGCGAGCCCGCCCGCCAGTGCCTTGCGCACCTCGGCGCGCTGCTTGCGCGGGATGGCGAGCAGTTCGGCCTCATCGTCCGCGGCAAGATCGCGCGCGAAACCGGCATAGACGCCCTCCTCGCGGGTCCAGCCCGTGCCTGCGGGCACCACGCCGCCGCGCAGCTCGACCGACGGCACCCCCAGCGAGGCCGCCATCGCCGCCGCACCCTCGGCCAGCGTCGCAGCCACCGCCGGATCGTCGGCGAGCAGACCGCCGTCGACCGCGAAGCCGCTGCCGACGAGCGCCTGCCCGAACAGCGGCGAACGGACGTGGTGGAGCGGCAACAGCCCGGTCAGCACCCCGTTCGCGTCGCGCGCGGTGATCAGGTGACAGCGATGGCCGGTGGCGCGGGTGATCGCCTCGCACCACGTACGGCTGTGAAAGGGCGTCGCCTGCGGATGCGCGGCGACATAAGCATCCCACGCCGCCGCATCGGACAAGGGCGCACCGGCGAAATCCGGCCGCGGCGAAAGCGTCGGCGCGTTCACGCCGCGGCTTGCCAGCGCGTGGCGCGCCGTTGCTGCGCGGGAAGCAGCGCGTCGGCGCGTGTCCATTCGAAATCGTCGAGCAGTTTGCGAAGCTTGCCCGCCATCGCTGACAGACCGCTGTAATGGCGAAGCTTCGACCGGAGCGGTGCGCCGGCGACGCGCGGCTGGCCAGGGTCGATTTCCCACGGATGGAAATAGAGGATCGCGGGGTGTCCCTCGGCATTCATCCGGCCGACCGCCCAGCGCGTGAAGCCATAGGGCAGGAGCCGCATGAAACCGCCGCCGCCCGCCGCGAGCGTGCGCCCCGCAAAGCGCGCGGTGGTCACCGGCCATTCGACGAGATCGCTGTCGGCGAGCGGTCGCCACGCGTGGCGCGGGCTGGCGGGCCAGCCATAATGATCGTGCACGACCGGCGCGACGCTCGACGAATAGGCATAGCCCTGTTCGGCGAGCACCGCATGCGCCCAGGGGGTACGGTGATCGACCGAAAAGCTCGGCGCGCGATAGCCGCGCACCGCGACCCCGCCCAGATCCTCGAGGATCGCCTGCGTCTTTTGGAGGTCGGCGGCGAATTCGGCGGCGCTCATCTGGAACACGCGCTTGTGGTCATATCCGTGGCTTGCGAGTTCGTGCCCCGCATCGACGATCCGCCGGATCAGCGCCGGATAGCGTTCGGCGACCCAGCCCAGCGTGAAGAAGGTGCCGCGCACCCCGGCGTCGGCAAAAATCTGCAACACCGCGTCGCTGTTCGCCTCGACCCGGCATTCGAGCGCCGGCCAGTCGGCACGGTCGATCGTGCGCTCAAAGGCGCCGACCTGGAACCAGTCCTCGACATCGACCGACAGGCCGTTCTGCATCATCCCTCACCTTCATCGACCGGTTCCGCGAACGCGGGTGGCCGCCGTCAGGCGGCCCAGCCCTGCGTCAGCGTCGGATCGGGCGCATTCGCCGGATCGCGTTCGACCCAATCGATCAGCAAATCAAGTATGCGGCGCAGCGCGAGGTCCTGTTCGGCGATCCGCGCCTCGAGTCCCGCGATCTGGCGCTGCAACGCAACCAGCTGGGCACCATCGGCCGGGGGCGCGGCTGGTGCCGGTTCGGCGACGCTCGTTTCGGGCGCGGCTTCGCCGACAGCATCGGTCGCCGGGGCATCAGATCCGGCCAAAGCGTCGACCCGTTCGAACGGCTCGTTGACGGCGACGAGCACCGGCTCCGGCGCCGGTTCGGGCGCGGCGGACGCGAGGCCGAGCTGCTCGGCGACGAGCGAGCGCGCCTCGACGAAGCTTGCTGGACCCCGCGCCAGCGGCATCGGTTCGGCCTCTTCGGGCATGCCCCAGCGCGCCAGCCGTTCGAGGCCGCGGACGGGTTCAGCCTCTGGCTCGGGTGCCGGTTCATGTACCAGTTCGGGCGCCGCGAAGGGCGGCGCATCGCCGGCGACGGACACCGGATCGAAGCCGGCGGCTTCATGGTCGGGTTCTGCAGAGGCGGCCGGAGCGGGCCATTCGAGCGGTGCCTCGGCGTCGGCCTCGACCACCAGTTCGAGCGGTTCTTCGGCAAAGGGGTCGGCGACCGGCGCGGCCGGCGGCGTCGGCATACGGATGACGGCTTCGGGCACCGCGGCGAGCGAGGCTACCGGCTTCGGCGGCGGCGGCGGCACATGGGCCGGCGTGCTCGCAGCGGGCACCGCGAAGACCGCTTCGGGGACCGGCGGCACCAGCGCCTTTTCGTCGAAGCCGCGGTCGGCCTCGACCTCGGCGACGACCGCGCGGACATGGTGGCCGGTGATGCGGTTCAATTGCTCGACCGCACCGAACAGCAGCAAGCGGCTGACGAGCACGTTCAATTTGCGCGGCACACCCTCGCTATGATCGAAGATTTCCTCGAACGCATCGGGGCTGAAGCTCGGATTGCCCGTCCAGCCGACCTTGCCGAGGCGGTGGAGGATATAGGGCTCGACCTCCTCGGGTTCCATCGGGTCGAGGTGGTGCGTCGCGATCACGCGCTGGCGCAATTGTTCAAGCGACGGCGAATGGAACAGCGTCTGGCGGAATTCGGGCTGGCCGAGCAGGAATATCTGCAGCAGCGAATGCCCGCCGAGCTGGAAGTTCGACAGCATGCGCAGCTCCTCGAGCGCCGAAATGGCAAGATTCTGCCCTTCGTCGACGATCAGCAGCGTCCGGCGGCCGGCGCGCGCCTGTTCGCGCAGATATTGCTCCATCGAGCGCAGCAGTTCGGCCTTGCTCTCGCCTTCCCAGTCGAGCCCGAACTGTTCGGCAACGAGGCGCAGCAGATCGTCGCCCTCGACCTGCGTCGACACCAGCTTGACCGCGGTCAGCCGGCTGGGGTCGATCGTGTTCATCAGATGGCCGACCAGCGTCGTCTTGCCCGCGCCGACGTCGCCGGTGATGACGATGAAGCCCTCGCCCTGCGCCAGCCCGTATCCGAGGTAAGACATCGCCTTGCGGTGGGTACCGCTTTCGAAATAGAAATTCGGATCGGGCGTCAGCTGGAACGGGCGTCCCGTAAAGCCGTAATATTGATCGTACATATCGTCTTCCCCGTTACCGGAAATTGTAGCGCAGAGCGAAGAGCGCCGATGCGATGAGCTGGCTGTTGAAGCCATCCTGGTCGAAACTGGTGAGGTTCGCCGCCGCGCTGCCCGTCAACCCGCGCCAGAAGCGCCGCGAATAGACCACCGAGGCGCCGAGCGACTGCGCGTCGGACGCTGCCGGCGAGCCATTGTCGGCATAATTGTAGAAGGCGCTGATGCCGAGGTCGGACTGGGCATCGAGCTGGCGTCCGATGCTGGCGAAGAGATAATAATTCTCGTCGATCACACCGTCGAGGTTCGCCAGTTCGCCGAGCGCGGGCATCAGCAGGCGGCGGCGGTCGTAGCCCGCGCCGATGCCATAGCTCCACCCGCCGACGCGCGACGAGAAGATCGCCTGGACACCGCGGTTGCGGAACTGCGCGCCGGTCGCGTTCGACAGCGCATTGTTGAGGCAGCCGCCGCCCTGCGCGCCGAACTGGCAGCTGTTTATGCCGCCGTCGATCGGGTTGCGCGTCGGATCGAACTGCGTCGGCAGCGCCGCGAGCCCCGACGACAGGCCGCGGCCGAAACTCGACATCCCGTCATAGACGCCGACCTGGAACACCGTCGCGTGGTTGGGACGGTAATAGAAACTGCCGGTGTAGATGGTATCGCCGTAACGGCGCCCGACGCGCGCGGTCAGCGAGGTGCGGCGGCTCGGCTGCCACATCACGCCCGCGTCCCAGATCAGCCCGTCGGTGTCGAAGGACAATTGGCGCGGGCTCGACTTGTCGGTGATGAAGCGGCCGTTGGCGTCGCGCACCGGCACTCCGTTCGCGTCGACCACCGGGTCGCGCTGGCCGATCTCGATATCCTCGTAACCGACTCCGCCGAGCAATGCGACGGTCGGCCCGATCGGTACCGTCACGTCGGCGCGCGCATATTTGCCCTCGAACCTTTGGTCGAGCTGGCTCGCATCCTCGCGTTCGAAACCGCCCGACACCTGCCAGCCGAACGGCAGCTCGCCGGGCTTCTGGCCGATGCTGCCCCACAGGACATGGTTGGTCGAACTGTCGAAGATATCCTGCGACACCGCGCCGGGCAGCAGCAGCGGCGGGCTGTCGACCGACACCTTGTTATAGCCGAAGCGATAGCCCGCGCCGACGTCGAGCCCGCCGATGCGCCGCGCGAAGGTCGGCCCGGCGTAGATCGAATAGACGTCGGCGACGTTCGATCCATTGCCCAGGAAGATGTCGTCGTCAGCGCCCTGCCCGTCGGCGCGCGTGCGCGTCGCGAGCGCCCCGGCTTCGAGGTTGAGCCCGCGCACCAGTTCGTAGCGACCGCGAACGAGCCCGCTCAGCGTGCTCGAATCGTCGAGCCCGCGGGATTCGCCGATGCGATATTCGTAGCGGACCGACGCCGCGATCTCGGCGCGGCGCGTCACGATCGCTGCGTCGACGCCCGCCGACAGCGTCGTATAGGTCAGCACGTCACCGTCGTTCTTGAGGTCGGCGGACAGCACCTGCCCGACCTCCAGATAGGGGACGATATCGACCTTGCGCTGGCTGCGGCGTTCGCCGCGCGCGCGTTTGTCGCCGCCATCCTTCGCGGCGGGTCCGGGCGCCGATGCCGCGCCGTCACCGTCCTCGGGACCCGAAAATTGCGCGTGCGCGCTCGTCGCGGTCCCCGCGAGCAGCAACGCCGCGAGCGTCAGTGCGCCGCGATGGCAAATTCTGGTGCGCATCAGGACGCGCCTCCCTGTCCGTAATAGGTGCCGAAGCGGCGGCCGCCTGGCGAGAATTTGACCCCGTTGAGGAGCAATTGGATGTGCGGGCACGCGCCCATCAGTCCGATCGCGTCGCGCAGCGAGCTTTCGAGCGTCGTGTCGGCGCGCACGACCATGATCAGCTGGCCGACGTGCCCCGCGAGCACCGCCGCGGGCGACGCGGCGAGCACCGGCGGCGAATCGAGGATCAGGATGCGCCCCGGCGCCCCCGCCTCGAGCTGCGCGAGCAGCGCCTCGGTGCGCGCCGAGGCGAGCAATTCGGTGTCGTGCATGTGCGCGGTGCCGGCGGGCATCACCTTCAGCCCCGCGATGTCGGTCTGGATCAGGCAGTCACCGAGCGGCAGGTGCGGATCGGCAAGCGCGTCCATCAGCCCCGGCCCGTCCTCCAGCCCCAGCGTCTCGATCACGCTCGGCTTGGCGATGTCGGCGTCGATCAGCAGCACATCGTGATCGGCCTCGACCGCGAGGCTGAGCGCGAGGTTGACCGCCGAAAAGGTCTTGCCCTCGCCCGGGTTGGCCGAGGCGATCAGCACGCGGTGGCCGCGCGGCAGCAGCGGGCGGTTCGCGGTACCGCCGAAATTGCGGATGATCTCGCGCTTCACGATGCGATATTCTTCGGAAATGCCGGTGACCGGTGCGCCGGGCACGATCATCCCGCGCGCGCCAAGCCGGTCGCGGTCGATCGTTCCCTGCCGCGCCGGCACCACGGCCGGCGCCGCCCGCGCGATATCCTTGCGCGGCGACGGCTTGACGGGCTCGACCACCGGCGCCGCCTCGACCACGGGGTCGAGGATTTCGGCCTCGGGCGCGGATTCGGCGGCGGACGGCGGCGGCGGCGCCTCGGCCTCGGGCGCGGCCTTCCTCTTGGTCTTCCGGCGCTCGGGCTCGGCCGGCAGGCTCGACAGGTCGATCGTCGGCGCACCCGCGGCGGGATCGGTGCCGAACATGTCGGCGGCGCGTTCGAGCAGCGATGGCGTCCGCTTGACGGGGCGATGTTCGTTCATTTTCTTGTCCTCCGTCACGCGACCATGCCGCGCTGGACGAATTCGGCGATCAGCAGCAGTACGAAAAGCGCGACGAGCGCCCCGCTGCCGCCGGCGAGCCAGACGAGCTTCTTGCGGCGGTCGAGATGACGCTCGGGGGTCACCACCTCGGTGATCGAACCGATCACCGGCAGCCCGCTCGCACGTTCGAGCTTGGCCGCGGTCGCATAGCTGGTGCGCACCTGGCTGAGCGCGAAGGCCGCGCCGATGCCGCCGCCGATGCCGACGAGCAGCACCGCGGTGAGGAACAGCGGCCGGTTGGGCGCCGAGGGCGAGGTCGGCTTGGTCGGCGGATCGAGCAGTTCGATCTTGACCGCATCGGTCTCGGTCTGGACGTCGCCGCGCAGCCGCACCTGCTCGCGCTGTGCGAGCAGACGGTCGTACTGCGCCTTGAGCGCGGTATATTCGCCGTTGATGCGTTCATATTCGGCGGCAACGCCGGGATTCTGGATCTGCGCCGAAGTGATCTGCGCGATGTCGCCGGTGAGCTGCGCCTTGCGCGACGACAGCGCGGTCACGGTCGCCTGGCGTTCGGCGCGCATCGCCTGCAGCGTCGCATAGGCGGGGTTCTGGGCGTTGCCGCCGCCCCCGCCGCCGGTGCCCTCGCGGTCGGCCATCGCTTTCAGCGACGCGATCTGGCTTTTCAGCGCGACGACGTCGGGATGCGCGTCGGTCAGTCCGCGCGCGCGCATCGACGACAGTTCGGCCTGCGCGCCCGCGAGCTGCTGGCGCGCGACCCCGCCGCCGGTGGCACCGAGCCCGGGGACGTTGATCGTCGCCGGGGTCTGCGCCATCTGGCCGTTCGCCGCCGCCAGCGCGCCCTGCGCCGCGGCAAGCTGGGTCTCGATCTGGCCGAGTTCGGCGCGCGCCTGATCGATGCGCTGGCCGGGCGAACCGCTGCCGCTCGCGATCAGGCCGATATTCTTCGCCTCGAAGGCGGCGCGGCGTGCCTCGACCTCGCCGAGCGCCTTTTCGCGGCCGGCGAGCTGGCTGTCGAGGAACTTCAGCCCCTCGCGCGCGGTCATGCGGCCACCGCGGAGCTGTTCGTCGCGGAACACGGTGATCAGACTGTCGAGCACGCCCGAGGCAAGCTTGGCATTGTCGGCATCCGACAGACTGCCGACGCCGATGCTCGACGTGATCTCGAAGATATTGTCCTGCTGCGGCACGACCTTGATATTCTTTTGCAGCATCGCGACCGCGCCCGCCTTTTCGCGGTCGCTCGCACCCGCGGGGATCATGCCCGTGGTCACCGCGACCTTCTCGAGGTTGCGCGCGCTGGTCAGCGTCTCGCGAATCTGGTCGATGCGCGCGCGGTCGGCATAGGGCCCCGACTGCGCATCGGCGGGGATGATCTCGTTGATGTCGACGAGCAGGCGCGCGCGCGAATCATAGCGGTTGGGGATCGAGGCGATCGCCAGCCAGCCGAGGATGCAGATGCCCCATGCGACGGCGAGCACCAGCCAGCGGCGCGTCCAGACGCTGTGCAGCGCCACCCGGAATTCGTCGTAGAGGCCGTTCATCGTCTGGGTTCAGTCCTTGGCAGGTCGGGGGTCGCTGGCGCCGCGCGGCGTCAGAACATGCTTTCGGGGATGATGATGACGTCGCCCGGCTGGAGCCGGACGTTCGCCTTGACGTCGCCGCGCTTGATCAGGTCGTTGAGCCGCAGCGCATATTCCTGCTGCTTGCCGCTTCCCTTGTCGTAACGCACGAGGCGCGCCTTGTTGCCCGCGGCATATTCGCCGAGCCCGCCGACCGCAATCATCGCGTCGAGCACGGTCATATTGGCGCGGAACGGGATCGAGGCGGGCTTTTCGGTCGCGCCGACGACGCGTACCTGCTGCGAAAAGGTGCTGTTGAAGCTCGTCACGATCACGCTGACGATCGGGTCGGTGATATATTGGCTGAGCTGGAGCTTGATGTCCTGCTGGAGCATCGTCGGGGTCTTGCCGACCGCGGGCATGTCGGTGATCAGCGGCGTGGTGATGCGGCCGTCGGGGCGCACCTGCACCTTGCCGCCCAGCTCGGGGTTGCGCCACACGAAAATCTGGAGCTCGTCGAGCGGGCCGATGATATATTCCTCGCCCGGGCCTTCCTGATTGGCGACAAAGGACGCGCTCGGCAGCTGCGGCGCATTGCCGGGGCCGCCCATGCAGCCGGCAAGCGCGGTCGCGGCGATGCCCGAAATCAGGGCCACGCGCGCAGCGCGAAGGGCGGGGAAGGACGTCATATCAAATCACCTTTCCTGCGGCAGGGGTGTCGTTGCAGGCTAAGTACCTACAACAACAGCCAATGCGTCAGGGTCCGCCATGACGGAAAAGGGTGAACATACCGTTAGTAGTCCAGAGTCTTTGGCCCGGCCTTGTCGCGACATGTCCTGTTTCGGGACATAATTTCCCGTCTCAGACGAGCATCTCGCGTGCCGGCCCCTGCCCGAGGAAGGCCGAGGGACTCGCGCTCGCACCATAGGCCCCCGCCTGAAAGATCGCGATCAGGTCGCCGACGGCACCCCGCGGCAAGGCGACCTGGTCGCCGAGACGGTCGAGCGGCGTGCAGAGACAGCCGACCACCGAGACCGTCTCGACCGGCTCGGCGCCGAAGCGGCCCGCGAGCGCGATCGGATAGTTGCGGCGGATCACGGTGCCGAAATTGCCGCTCGCCGCCAGCTGGTGGTGAAGCCCGCCGTCGGTGACGAGGAAGGTCTCGCCGTGGCTGGTTTTGCGGTCGACGATGCGGGTCAGATAGACCCCCGCCTCGGCGACCAGCCAGCGCCCCAGTTCCATCGCAAAGCGGCTGGCGCCGAGCACCGGATCGCGCGCGCCAAGCGTTTCGCCGAGCGCATCGCCGACCGCGGCGGCATCGACCGCGACGTCGCCCGGGAAATAGGGAACGCCCATGCCGCCGCCGAGATTGACCAGCGGGGGCACCGCACCCGCCTCGTTCGCGAGCCGCGCCGCGAGCGCCACCGTCTGCGCCTGCGTGTCGGCGATCGCCGAGGCGTCGAGCGCCTGCGATCCGGCAAAAATATGGAAGCCCTGCCAGTCGGCACCGGCGCCGCGCAGCCGTTTGACGAGCGCCGGCACTTCGGCGGCGTCGACCCCGAAGGGCTTCGCGCCGCCACCCATCTTCATGCCCGACCCTTTCAGGTCGAAATCGGGGTTCACCCGCACCGCGAGCCGCGGCGTCACCCCGAGCCGCGCGCCGATCGCCAGCGCGCGGTCGGCCTCGCCCGCCGATTCGAGATTGAGCGTCGCCCCCGCCGCGATCGCCGCTTCGAGTTCGCGGTCGCGCTTGCCGGGCCCGGCGAAGCTGACGTGCGCGGCCGCCATGCCGCTCGCGAGCGCCGCCTGAAGTTCGCCTCCCGACGCGACGTCGAAGCCGTCGACCATCGCCGCCATGTGCGCGAGCAGCGGGGCGTAGGGGTTCGCCTTCATCGCATAGTGAAGCTGGACCATATCGGGCATCGCGGCGCGCCATTGGGCGACGCGCGCGGCGAGCATGCGGCCGTCATAGACGAACAGCGGGGTGTCCCCCGCCTCCCCAGCGAGGGTATCGGCGCGCCGGCCGCCGATCAGCAGCATGCCACCCTCATCGGCGACGAAGCCGGGCGGGATCGGACCGTGCGGTTTCATGACGGGGCTTTCCATTCGGCGGCAATCGCGACGCGATCGAGCTTGCCATTGGGTCCTCGCGGCAGCTCGGTGCGCCATTCGATTGCCTGCGGCTGCATGAAATTGGGGAGGTTCTGCTTCATATGGGCCGCCAGCGCTTCGGGATCGGCGCCGGCCTTGCCACGCACGATCAGGACGATCGCGGCGCCGAGCCGCGCGTCGGGCACCCCGAACGCCACCGCCTCGAATATTTCGCCCGACGCGACCGCGACATCCTCGACCTCGGTGGGGCTGACGCGGTTGCCGGCGGTCTTGATCATCGCATCGTCGCGCCCGACGAAATAGAGGAGATGGTTGGCGTCGCGGCGCACCGTGTCGCCCGACCATACCGCCGTGCCGCCATAGTGCGACGCGCGTGGCGCGGGCCGGAAGCGCTCTGCGGTGCGTGCGGGATCGCGCCAATAGCCCTGCGCGACCAGCGGGCCGCAGTGGACGAGTTCGCCCGGTTCCTCGTCGGCGGTGATCGTCCCGTCGGCGCGGCACACCAGGATTTCGGCGTGCGGGATCGCGCGCCCCATCGAGGTCGGATGGTCGGCGACGAATTTGGGATCGAGGAAGGTCGAACGGAACGCCTCGGTCAGCCCGTACATCGGATAGATGGCAGCGTTCGGAAAGGTCGTGCGCATCGCGTCGATCAGCGACGGGGTTAGCGCTCCGCCGCTGTTGGTGAGGCGCTTGAGGTGCGCCGCCACCTCGGCGGGCCAGTCGCTTTCGACGAGTTGCACCCACAGCGGCGGCACGCCGGCCAGCGTCGTCGCGTGGTGGCGCGCGACCGCCTTTACGACGTCGCGCGGAGTCAGATAATCGAGCGGCGCGACCGCACCCCCCGCATGCCAGGTCGAAAGCAGCTGGTTCTGCCCATAGTCGAAGCTCAGCGGCAGCACGCCGAGCACGCGGTCGTCGGGCGCGATCTTCAGGTAGGAGGCGACGCTTTCCGCCCCGAGCCACAGGTTGGCGTGGCTCAGCATCACGCCCTTCGGCCGGCCGGTCGAACCGCTGGTGTAGAGAATCGCGGCAAGATCGTCGGGCCCGGCGCCGGACGGCGGCAGCCCCTGCCCGCCCGAATCGATCACCTCTTCGGCGACTTTCAGTTCCTGCACGGCACAGGCCTCGGGCAGGTCGTCGCCGAGCGTATCGGCGCGCGCCGCGTTGGTGGTCAGCAGTTTCGCCCCGCTGTCGGCCAGGATATGCGCGACCTGCGCGCCCTTGAGCAGCGGGTTGACCGGCACATGGATCAGCCCCGCGCGCGCCGCCGCGAGCGGCATCAGGCACGCGAGGCGCGTCTTCGCGCTCCAGCTCGCGACGCGCTCGCCGGGCGCGCCGGCCATTTCGAGCAGCCACGCCGCCAGCCGCCCGACCCCGGCGTCTAGCTCGGCATAGGTCGTGACGCGATCGCCAATCAGCAGCGCCGGCGCGCCGGCGGCGCCGCACAGGGCGAGATGGTCGATCGGACGCGAGGGCGGGTTCGGATTTTCGGTCATTGGCTGTTAGTCATGTGGTGATAGAGCGCTACCCCATGCAAGGGAACGGTGAAGATCGCGCTAATGATGAACGCCTGCCCGCGGACGCGCGCGCGGCGGGCTTCGCGTCGCCGTTCGACCGCGGCGAATGGTTCGACCTGCTCGATGCGCACGGTTTTGCGGGCGAGGATCGCCACGATGCCCATGCAAGGGTCGGCGCCGCGACCGCGTGGCTGCCGCTCCGCCGCGATCGCGCGGGACAGTATAGCGGCCTTGCCAACTGGTACAGTTTCGCGATCCGGCCGCTGTTCACCGGCCCGGTGCATCCCGGCGAGCGCGGCGCGGCGTTGCGCGCGCTCTTCGCGGGCCTGCGCAAGCGCGCCGCGCGGCTGACGCTCTACCCGGTGCCCGAAACCGAAGGCGTGCACGGCGACCTCGTGATCGCACTGCGCAAGGCGGGATGGTGGGTCGAGGCGACCCCGGCGGGCGACCGTCACTGGCTCGACCTCGCGGGCATGACGCACGACCAGTGGTGGGAAAGCCGGCCCGGCGCACTCAAGAACACCGTCCGGCGCAAGGCAAAGAAGGGCGTGGTCGATATCCAGCTGCTCACCGCCTTCGATCCCGGCAGCTGGGCCGCCTATGAACGAATCTATGCCGCGAGCTGGAAGCCCGAGGAAGGGCACCCCGCGCTGCTGCGCGCCTTTGCCGAGCACGAAAGCGCGCGCGGCACGCTCCGCATGGGGATCGCGCGGATCGAGGGCATCCCGGTCGCCGCGCAATATTGGACGGTCGAGGACGGCACCGCCTTCATTCACAAGCTGGCGCATGTCGAGGACAGTCTGAAGGCCTCGCCGGGAACGCTGCTGTCGGCCGCGCTGTTCCGTCATGTGATCGAGGTCGACGGCGTCACGCGCGTCGATTTCGGCACCGGCAACGACGGGTACAAGAAGGACTGGATGAACCGCCACGAGCGGCTGTGGCGATTGGAGGCTTTCAATCCGTCGCGCATCACGGCATGGGGGCCCGCGATAAAGGCTTTTGCGCGCTCGAAGCTGGGGCGCGAGTGAGGACGAAATGACCGATACTCCCGCCACCCCCGCCGCTTCGGGCGTCGACGCCACGCTCCGCGCGCTGCTCGCCGACATATTGGGCCTCGGCGAAGCCCGCGCCGCCGCGCTGACCGAGGACAGCGGCCTGTTCGGCGAACTGCCCGAATTCGATTCGATGGCGGTCGCGACGGTGCTGACCGAAATGGAGGATCGCCTCGGCATCATCATCGACGACGACGAGATCGATGGCGAGATTTTCGAGACCTATGGCAATCTGCTGGCCTTCTCGCTGCGCAAAGTGACCGACTGAGGTGCCCAATGGCGCTCGGCTATCCTGATTGTCATCCCGGCGAAGGCCGGGATCTCGCCATCGCGTTTTTCGCACCGGCGAGATCCCGGCCTTCGCCGGGATGACGACGGGGGTTGGGCAAAAGTCGCGCACCATGGCAGCTTCCGAACATATCCTCCGTATCGCTCCCACGGGCGCGCCGCACGCGACCGTGCTGGTCGTCCCGCCCTTGTTCGAGGAAGCGAACCGCACGCGCCGCACGCTGGTGCTCGCGATGCGCGCGCTCGCCGCGCGCGGCTTCGCGGCGGCGCTGCCCGACCTCCCCGGGCAGAACGAGAGCCTTGTCGCGCTGGAAAGCGTCGATCTCGGCATGTGGCAAAATGCCCTCGCCGAGCGTACGGCCGCCATCGACGGCCCCCTTCTCGTCGCGTCGGTGCGCGGCGGCGCGCTGATCGACCATCGGATCAAGGCCGCGGGCTGGTGGCGGCTGGCGCCGGCCGGCGGTGCGTCGCTGCTCCGCACCCTGCTGCGCGCACGGGTCTCGGCCGACCGCGAGGCGGGCGCGACCTCGTCGCTCGAAAGCCTGACCGAAACGGCGAAGACCGCGCCGCTGCTGCTCGCCGGCAACCGCCTGTCGCCCGCGATGATCGCACAGCTCGGCAGCGCCGAGGTACAACCCGTCGAACCGCTGCGCACCCTCGCGCCCGGCGCCGACGGCATCGCGGGCACGCCCTTGTGGCTGCGCGCCGAACCCGGCGAGGACGCCGCGATGGCGGAGGCGATCGCCGACGACATCGCGACATGGAGCACCGCATGCGGCGCCATCTGAGCTTCGCCTGCGACGGCGCCGCGCTCGCCGCGACGCTCGACGACGCGCCCGGCTCCACCGGGCTCCTCATCGTGTCGGGCGGCAACGAGATTCGCAGCGGCGCACACCGCGGCATGGCGATGCTGGCACAGCGCGTCGCCGCGGCGGGGCACCCGGTCTTCCGCTTCGACCGGCGCGGGATCGGCGACAGCGAGGGGGGCAATGGCGGTTACCGGTCGAGCGGCCCCGATATCGCGGCGGCGATCGCGGCGTTCCGCGACGCCGCACCGCACGTCGCGCGCATCGCCGCCTTCGGCAATTGCGACGCCGCGAGCGCATTGCTGCTGCACCAGCCGCTCGCACTCGATGCGCTGATCCTCGCCAATCCCTGGACCTATGCGGATGACGGCGGCGGCGAGGCGGCGGACGAACCCGCACTGCCCCCCGCCTCGGCGATCCGCGCGCGTTACCTGTCGCGGCTGAAAGACCCCAGGAGCCTGCTCAGGCTGCTGAAGGGCGAGATCGATGTCCGCAAACTCGCGCGCGGCCTGTCGGCGATGGGCAAAAAAAGCACCGAACCGGCCGCCGGCAGCCTTGCCGGAGACCTCGACGCGGCGCTGGCCGGGCTGCGCCGCCCGGCGACGATCCTGCTCGCGACCGGCGACCGCACCGCGCAAGCGTTCATGGAGACACTCGCGGCCCCCCTCGCCCGCATCGAGGCGAACCCGGGGGCGGTCCGCGTCGAGCGGCTCGCAAGCCCCTCGCACAGCTTTGCCGGCGACGATGGTGAGTGGCTGGCAACGCGGATAATCGCCGCTCTCGAATAATCGTCCTCGCGAGGACGAGGTTGGTTACGCCTCCACCAGCGCCTTATATTCGGCCTCGGCCAGGAAGCGTTCGGCGTCGAGCGCCGCCATGCAGCCCATGCCCGCCGCGGTTACCGCCTGGCGATAGACCTTGTCGGTGACGTCGCCCGCGGCGAAGACGCCGGGGATGCTGGTCAGCGACGTGCCCGGCGTCACCTGCAGATAGCCGTCGGCGTCGAGCGGCAGCTTACCCTTGAACAGTTCGGTCGAGGGGCTGTGGCCGATCGCGACGAAGCCGCCGTCGGTCGGCTCGTGGCTCGCCTCGCCGGTGACGGTGTCGACCAGGTCGACCCCGACCAGCCCCGACACGCCCTCGCCCGCGACGAAGCGCTCGACGCGCTTGTTCCACAAGACCTTGATCTTCGGGTTGGCGAACAGCCGGTCCTGCAGGATCTTTTCGGCGCGCAAATGATCGCGGCGGTGGATCAGCGTCACATCGTCGCTGTGGTTGGTCAGGTACAGCGCCTCCTCGACCGCGGTGTTGCCGCCGCCGATCACCACGACCTTCTTGCCGCGATAGAAGAAGCCGTCGCACGTCGCGCACGCCGACACGCCCTTGCCGCCGAGTTCCTGCTCGCCCTCGACGCCCAGCCATTTGGCCTGCGCGCCGGTCGCGATCACCAGCGTTTCGGCCAGATAGACGTCGCCGCCGTCGCCGGTCAGCCTGAACGGGCGCTGCGACACATCGACGTTGACGATCGTGTCCCAGATCATCGTCGTACCGACATGCGTCGCCTGCGCGGTCATCTGTTCCATCAGCCAAGGGCCCTGGATCACTTCGGCAAAACCCGGGTAATTCTCGACATCGGTGGTGATGGTCAGCTGGCCGCCGGGCTGGAGCCCCTGCACGACGATCGGCTTCATCCCCGCACGCGCAGCATAGATGGCGGCCGACAGCCCCGCGGGGCCCGAGCCGAGGATGAGCATCTTGGTTTCGTGCGTGGTGGGCATGGTGATCCTTCGCTGGCGTGGTGCGCCTAAATGGGTGTTGCCAACCGCGCTAGCAAGGGACAGGCTGTGCGCCAAGGGGGAGCCGATGAAAGAGGATAGCGCCGCCGACGACCAGGCGGCACCGGCGCGACGCGGCGAACGCTGGCCACTCGTGACCGCATTCATCGCCGCGCTCGCGGTCGCCCTCGGCGTCTATCTGCTGATCGAGGTCGGGATGGGCGGCGCGGTCGGCTATACGCTGCTGATCGTGCTGCCGGCCGCCCTGTCGGCCTTCGTCGCCTGGGTCGGAAGCCTGCGGCGAAACTGGGCGCGCTCGACCTATTTTCTCGTCCCCGTGTGGCTCGGCGGCGGCATGACCGCGATCGGCATGGTCTTTCTGCGCGAAGGCGTGATCTGCGTGCTGATGGTGCTGCCGCTGTGGCTGCTGTTCGGCATGCTCGGCGTGTGGCCCGTGTACCTCTATCGCCAACGCCGCAACCGGGCCGACAGCACGATCTTTCGCGCCAACGCGCTGCTGCTTCTGCCGTTCCTCGCGCTCGTCCTTGATCAGCAGGTCGCGCCGCCGCGCGACAGCTACGTCGTCACGCGCGCGATCATCGTCGAGGCTTCGGCGGCGCAGAGCTGGGACGCGCTGCTCGCGATTCCTGCGATCGCGCCGGACGAAGGCCGCTGGACCTTCAGCCAGAGCGTGCTGCGCCTGCCCCGCCCGGTCGAATCGTCGCTCGCCGGCCGCGGCGTCGGTGCCGTCCGCAACGCGCGCTGGCAGGACGATATCCGCTTTCAGGAAATCGTCACCGACTGGCACCTGGGCCGCGAGATCGCCTGGCGCTTTGAATTTCCCGATCCGTCGATCCATCTGCGCACCGACCGCCATATCAACCCGGACAGCCGCCAGTTGCGGATCGAACGCGGCGGCTATCGCCTGATCCCGATGGCGGGTGGCCGGACACGGATCGAACTGTGGACGCGCTATCGCATGGCGACGCCCGTCAACGCCTATGCCGCGATGTGGGGCGAACAAATTCTCGGCGACATCCAGGCGAACGTCCTCGCCGTCGTCGCTGCACGGCTGAGGAGCGAACATGGCTAGCTGGTGGGAAAGACACGGCGTACCGCGGCTGATCAAATGCGCCTGTTCGCAGGGGCAGATCATGAAGGCGCGCAGCAAGGTCGTGCCGCACGCCGCAGGCGACATACTTGAGCTCGGCTGCGGCGGCGGGATCAACATGGAATTTTATGACCGCAACCGCGTCAGGAGCTTCACCGGGCTCGACCCCTCGCCCGAGCTGCTCGAAATGAGCCGCGCGGCGGCGCAAGCGCACGGAATCGCCGCCGATATCCGCGGCGGCGTGGGCGAGGCGATGCCGTTCGGCGACGGTCAATTCGACACCGTCGTCACCACCTTCACCCTCTGCTCGGTCGCCGAGCAGGCGGCGGTTCTGTCCGAAATCCGCCGCGTGCTCAAACCCGGCGGTACCGCGCTCTTCCTCGAACATGGCGGCGCGCCCGATGCCGGGGTCGCCAAGTGGCAACGGCGGATCGAGCCCATCTGGAAACGCATCGGCGGCAATTGCCATCTCACCCGGCCGATTTCGGATGCCTATGCCGCCGCCGGCTTCGCGGTGGAACGACAGGGCGCGCTGTACATGCCCAAGACCCCCCGCCCCTTCGGCTGGGTCGAATATGGCGCGGCGCGGGCGAACTGAAGCCCAGCGCGCGACCGGTCTCGACCGGTAGCGGACATCGGAAATCCTCCCTGTGGCCGCAGGCCATGGGGAGGGGGACCGCTCGCGCAGCGAGTGGTGGAGGGGCCGCAAGGCCGCGCGACGCCTGACGGCGTCGGCCCCTCCGTCAGCGCTGCGGGCTGCCACCTCCCCATCGCTGCGCGACGGGGAGGATTGGCGGAATGCGACCGTTAGTCGCCGCTAGAGATGTGCACCCCGGCGAAAGCCGGGGCCCAGAATGCCGACACGAACCCGGCGTGTTTCTACACTGGACCCCGGCTTTCGCCGGGGCGCACGGAGGACTGGATTCGGTCGTGTTCCGTCATCCCGGCGAAGGCCGGGATCCCGCCCTGCAAGCCATGATGCACCGGTGAGATCCCGGCCTTCGCCGGGATGACAACCGGAAATGGACGCGATCCGCTTCCCACCCCATAGCTGGCACCGCCTGCAAATAGGCCTTTCCTATATTATCCGGCTGTACCAGCCTTCATCAGGCTCGTTCATTTGGCGGACAAAGGCGGTCGCTGCCCGGCTTGCCGATGCAGCCACGGCGCGCCGGGCCGGGCGCGTCCAGCCCGGCGCGAGGCCCAAATCGGCAGGCGCACAGGGCTGAACTTACCTGAACTTTGAAAATGCCCCGCGGCGCTTGCCCCGGCCGGATTCAACCCGGACAACGACAGAGGGCCGTGGCGGTTTACCATCCCGGAGCCGCCGCTATTCCTTCTCGCCCACCTCGACCAGCCCGTGCCCGACGCTGACGCGCTCGTCGAAGACGAAGCAGCTGCCGTGCCAGCGGCTTGCCGCCTCGGGCACCTGTTCGAGATAGGCGAGGATGCCGCCTTTCAGGTGGACGACATCGTCGACGCCTTCGCTGCGGAGATAGGCGGTCGACTTTTCGCAGCGGATGCCGCCGGTGCAGAACATCGCGATGCGCTTGCCCGCAAAGTCCGCGGCATGGTCGCGCCACCAGCCGGGGAAGTCGCCGAAGCTTTTGGTCTGCGGATCGATCGCGCCATCGAAGCTACCGTAGTCGACCTCGAAGCCGTTGCGCGTGTCGATCACCACGGTGTCGGGATCGGCGATCACCGCGTTCCAGTCGGCGGGGGCGACATAGCGGCCGACGTCGCGCGACGGATCGATGCCGGGCACCTTCATCGTCACGATCTCCTTCTTCAGCCGCACCTTGAGCCGCTGGAAGGGCATGGCGGCGGCGGCCGAATATTTGACGTCGAGATCGGCGCACCCGGGCAGCGCGCGGATGTGTGCGACCACCGCCGCGATTCCCGCCTCGGGCCCGGCAATCGTGCCGTTGATGCCCTCGCGCGCGAGCAGGAGCGTGCCTTTGACACCCTGCGCCGCACACAGATCGAGCAAGGGCTGACGCAGCGCAGCGGGATCGTCGAAGGGCGCGAATTTATAGAGGGCAGCGACGGTGAAGGTCATGATCGGCGCCCTTTAGCCGCACGGCACCACAAACAAAAGCAACGTCATTGCGAGGAGCCGAAGGCGACGCGGCAATCCAGAGTGTGCGCAGATCGCTCTGAATTGTTTCGCTCCGCTCGCAATGACGAGCTATTTCAGCGGAACGGATCGCCCCGTCCCGTCGCATAATGCGCCATCGCCATCGTCGTCCATTGCGCGTTGACGCGGATGCAGCTCGGAAAGACGCTCGCATCGGTCACCAGCACGTTGGTCGTGCCGTGGACGCGGCAGCCGGGATCGACGATGCCATATTCGGGATTTTCGTGGATCGCATTGCCGCCGTGCGGGTGGCTGCTCGACAATGTCACATCGTCCTGTTCGCGAATCTCGCGCGCGAAAAACTCGTCGACGTCCATGTCGGGGGTCAGTTTGTGACCGCTCGCGACCGCCGGATAGCATTCGATGGCGCCCGCCGCGAAATGCACGCGGGTCAAGGTCGCCATCGCGCGGCGCAGCACGGGCATGTCGTCGGTCGCATCGAGGCGGAAATGGAGCTTGCCATCCTCGACCTGCCCGCGCCGGTCGGCGGGGAACAGGATGCCCGCCGAATGGACCCGGCCGAAATTCTTCATCCGTGCCGCATGGTCGCCGAACCAGCCGGGCATCAGCGACGCCATCGCCATCGGCGGCTGGAAATGGCTTTCGAGCAGATAGTCGCCGCAGTCGACATAGCTCGTCATCTGGTCCTCGTCCCACGCGTCGCCGCCGACGCCGTCGGGCATCAGCGCGACGACGGGCGAGGCGACGTTGAGCGACACCTGGTATCCGGTGCGGTCGATGTCGCTGCGGTGGAGCAGCTTCGACGAGGCGATCGTGCCGCCCGCGACGATCACGCCGACGCGCGTGCGCACGAGCCGTTTGCTCCCGTCGGGCATCACCAGCCGCACCGCCTCCGCCGCCTGCTTGCCGCCAGGCGCGTCGCGCCACAATATGCGTTCGACCTTGGTTTCGGGCAGGATGCGCGCGTCATGGTCGCGGCACGCCTCGGGCAGATAGGTCTGCGCCATCCCCATGCGCCGGCCATAGGCGCAGCCCGAATTGCAATAGCCGCAATAGGCACACGCCTGCGGCGTGTTCGGCGGGCCGAAATTCTTGTCGAACCAGTCGGTCACCGCACGGCGCTCGCGCGGGTTCGTCGACGCCGCGGCATAGGCGTTCCAGCCCGCAATCAGATGCGTGCCGTTGTGCCGTCCGCTGCGCGGTTCGGCGCGCGCGATGCCCAGCTTCCGCGCCACCGCGTCGTAGCTGGCATGGAAGGCGGCCGGATCGACGGGCGCGCCGATGCTTGCCCATTTGGCGAGCACGTCGGCGGCATCGGGGTGCGTCCGCCCCGCTTCATTGACGCGCAGGCAGATGCCGTTGTTGATCGTCGACGACCCGCCGACGCAGCGTCCCTGAAAGATCACGAAGTCGCGGTTCGTCGTCGTCTGGACCGCACCATGTTTGTAGAGCTGGGCGATCATGTCGAGTTCGTGGTGGGTGATGTGGTGCGAGGGGTAGAAAGGCCCCGCCTCGACGATCAGCACCCTGTAACCCTGCGCCGCGACATTGCAGGCCGCGACGGCGCCGCCCGCCCCCGATCCGACGACGACGACGTCATATTCGTCGGCAAGCGTGCCCGCGGTCAATATGTGCGCATCGTCGATTTCGCGCCCGGTGACGTCGGTGATGTCGAGGTCGGGCGGATCGACGCGGTCGCGGAATTTGGGCAGGGTGAAACCGATCTGCGCGAGCACCGGATTGTGCTCGTTCGCGTCCTGCCCCGCGTCGCGCGGCCGCTCGCCGCCTTCCCAATGGCCGTAATAGCAGGCGTAGATGATGCCGCGCAGCCGCGCCATGTCCTGGAACAGGTCGAACTGGCTGTTCGCCAGCCGGCTCTGCACCCGCGCCGCGCGCTCGGCGACGTCGAGTTCGACGAACACCGGCGCCAGCACCAGCTCGGTCGCGTCGAGCGAAAGGCGGATTTCCCTGAGCTTGGTGCCTCCGACCTTGCCGAACAGCGTCTCGACATTGCGCACAACATCGCTCGCCGGGATCGCCATCGGCGCACCGTGGAACAGCGCCTCGGTCAGCGCCTCCAGAAATTTGAGCTGCCCGAAATTGAACGGTGCCGTCATCGCCCTCTGCCCCCTCTTGTCCCGTCATCCAGATGCCGGGTCATAGCGGGCAAAGGCAAGGCGTATTGTACCGGATCGCCAATCACGCCGGTGCGGCAACAGCCTCCACGGGCAGGAACGGTCGCACCGCTGCCATCGCGCGATCGACATAGACGGCCTTCTCGCCCACCGGCGCAACATAGTGCAGCGCGGCTTCGGCTTCGCGCGGTCCCGCCAGCCGTGCGATAATCCACGCCGCCAGATATTGCGACGCGAGGCAGCCGCCCGCGGTTGCGACATTGCCGTGCGCCACGAACGGCGCGTCGAGCACCTCGACCCCGGCCTCGATCACCCACGGCCTGGTGGTGAGGTCGGTGCACGCGGGCAGGTCGCCGATCAGCCCGAGTTTCGCGAGCAGCAGCGTTCCCGAACATTGCGCCCCGATCAGCTGGCGTGCCGGATCGAGCCGGATCGCACCCAGCAGCGCGGCATCGGCGGCGATCTCGCGCGTGCGGATACCGCTGCCGATAATCACCGCATCGGCATCGGTCGCGAAATCGAGCGGCCGCTGCCGCTCGATGGTGACCCCGTTCATCGAGGTGACCTGCGGCGTCGGCGACGTGATATGCGCTTCCCAGCCCTGCCCGCGCAGCCGGTTGAGGATCGCCGCGGCGACGAACGAATCGAGTTCGTTGAAACCGTCGAACGTCAGCACCGCGATCTGCATCGAAACCTCCGGAAAAGACGCGCGTTCAGCGCACCGCGACGGTCAGATGGCGGATGCCGGCGATCCCCGCAAGCGCTTCGCGCACCGCGGCGTCCGGGTGATCGCCCGCGACCTCGACGATCGCGGCGTGCGCGCCGGGCCCGACGCGCCAGACATGCAGGTCGACCAGCCGCACCCCGCCCAGTCCCTCGATCCGCGCCCGCACCGCCTCGGCCAGCGGATCGACGCTTTCGTCGAGCAGCACCGCGGCGGTGTCGCGCATCAGCCCCCACGACCAGTGCGCGATGACGATCGCGCCGACGATCCCCATCACCGGGTCCATCCAGCGCCAGCCGAGATAGCGCCCCGCGAGCAAGGCCGCGATCGCCAGCACCGACGTCAGCGCGTCGGCGAGCACGTGCAGATAGGCCGAACGCAGGTTGTTGTCGTGACCATGCCCCTGATGATGATGGTCGTGCGAATGATCATGGTGGTGATCGTGATGATGTCCGGCGCCGTGACGGTGGTCGTGCCCATGGTGATGGCCATGATCATCGCCATGGTCGTGCCCGCCCATCAGCAACAGCGCGCTGACGATATTCACCGCCAGCCCGATCACCGCGACCAGCGTCGCGCTGGCGAAATCGACGCGCTGCGGATCGATCAGTCGCAGCACCGATTCGATCGCGATACCGAGCGCGAACAGCCCGAGGATCAGCGCCGAGGCAAAGCCGGTGAGGTCGCCGACCTTGCCGGTGCCGAAGCTGTAGCGCGGATCGTGCCGGTGGCGCTTGGCATAGCCATAGGCCAGCGCCGCGAGTCCCAGCGCCCCGGCGTGGGTCGCCATGTGAAAGCCGTCGGCGAGCAGCGCCATCGACCCGGTGACGTAGCCCGCGACGATCTCCCCGACCATCATCACCGCGGTCAGCGCGACGACCCACAGCGTGCGCCGCGCATTGTCGTCGTGCGATGCGGCAAGGAAGTCGTGGCTATGCGCGGCGCTATGCGGGGGGCTGTGCAACGGACGCTCCATCCTGGTCATTTCGAATAGCGGCGGATCACTGCGAGCAGCTCGTCGGCGCCCGCCGTGCGCTCATCTTCCGACAGGCCCGGCGCCGCGACATGCGCGGCGAGATGATCGGCGATCACCTCGTCGAGCAGCCCGTTCACCGCGCCGCGCACCGCGGCGATGCGGTGCAATACCGTAGCGCAGGGCTCGCCCGCGATAAGCGCCTTCTCGACCGCGCCGACCTGCCCCGCGATGCGGCGCACGCGTGCAAGAAGGTCGGGGTTGGTCGTTGTGTGACTCATACCCTACCCCCCTATATTATGATCGTCACCCGGACAAGCCTGCGACTTAACCGCTCCTCCATCTTCTCGCGCTACCCCGATGCCCCGATCGGAGGCTCGGTTGCGCCATATCCTGCTCATCGCCGCGCTGCCGCTGCTCGCCTGGGGTGCGTGGGCGGGCATCGAACGCTCGGTCGCCGCGGCGCCGGTCGAGACCGGCGGACCATTCGTCGCCGAAATCGCCCCCTGCGCGCCGCCGCCACCGAGCAAGGAGGCGGCGCTCGTCTTCGCGGGCTATTACAACGGCGCCGCCATCTCGTCGGTGCGCCTCGAAGCCGAAAACCCGCAGGAAGAAGCAACGACGGCGCTCGATCTCCGCATCGCGCCGGGTTTCAGGCCGCTCTATCTGGTCGTCGCGGGCGCGCGCAATTCGGTGCTGCGCGTCGGCGGCTGGACCAGCCGGATCGAACGGCTCGTCGTGGTCACGCAAAAACCCTATCCGGTCGGCGTGACCGGGGTGCCGCGATCGAAGCTGCTATTCGTCGAAGGCTGCTCGCTGCCGCCTGCGGCGCTCTATCGCAGCCAGCCGGACCCTGCCGCGTGGCTGTTGGGTGGCCGACGGACGCCGCAGCCGGGTGTGGAACCACCGCTGCTGCCGGGACTGCGCGCGCCCGATGTCGTCGGCGGCGGCTATGATCCGGCAGTGCTGACGATCGGCGCGGACGGCATCGCGGCCAAAATCTATGCCGCGCACGATCAGGACCCGAACCTGCCCGAATGGCAGCGCGGCTACGCCGATTTCGAGCCCGCGGGGGTTTACGACATCGATCCGGACAGGCTCGTCGCCCCGGTCCCCGCGACGCGCTACGACCAGCTGCCCGGCTGGATGGGGCTCGCGCAGCTCGTCCGCGACGGCAAGCTCGAACGGATGGACACCGAAAATTTCCGCGTCCGCGGCCTCGTCCGCATCCCCGCGGGCCTTTTCGGCGCGCAGGCGGTGACCTTCGTCGTGCCTTCGGACCAGCCCGACCCCGCGGGAGACCTCGGGCACAGCAAGATCCGCCGCGAGTAGCCCCGCCCCCCGGCGGTTTATGCCGCCTTTTTCACCTGCCGATATTTGTGGAGCAGCGGTTCGGTATAGCCCGAAGGCTGTACCACGCCCTCAAAAATCAGCGTGCGCGCCGCCTGCCAGGCGATGCCCTCGGGCGTCAGCTTTTCGTAAAGCGCGTCGCCCGCATTCTGCGCATCGACCTTCGCCGCCATCCGCGCCAGCGCGGCGTCGACCTGTTCGGCGGTGCAGACGCCGTGAAGCAGCCAGTTGGCGAGCGCCTGGCTCGAAATGCGCAAGGTCGCGCGATCCTCCATCAGCCCGACGTCGTCGATATCGGGCACCTTCGAACAACCGACGCCCTGATCGATCCAGCGCACGACATAGCCCAAAATGCCCTGGCAATTATTGTCCAGCTCGCGCGTGACCTCGGCCTCGCTCCAGTTGCGCCCGACGGCGACCGGGATGTTCAGCAGCCGGTCAAGCGACGGCACCGCCTCGCCCGCGATTTCCTTCTGCCGCGCAAACACATCGACCTGGTGATAGTGCAGCGCGTGGAGCGTCGCGGCGGTCGGCGACGGCACCCAGGCGGTGTTCGCGCCCGATTTCGGGTGGCCGATCTTGGCCTCGAGCATCGCCTTCATCAGGTCGGGCATCGCCCACATGCCCTTGCCGATCTGCGCCTTGCCCGAAAGCCCGCAGGCGAGCCCGATGCGGACGTTGCGGTCCTCGTAGCTCGCGATCCAGTCGCTCGCCTTCATCTCGCCCTTGGGAATCATCGGCCCCGCGCGCATCGAGGTGTGGATTTCATCGCCGGTGCGGTCGAGGAAGCCGGTGTTGATGAAGACGATGCGGTCCTTCACCGCTTCGATGCACGCTGCGAGGTTCGCTGACGTGCGACGCTCCTCGTCCATCACCCCGACCTTGATCGTGTGGCGCGCGAGGCCGAGCATATCCTCGACCGCGTCGAACAGCCGGTTCGTGAAACCGCATTCCTCGGGCCCGTGCTGCTTGGGCTTGACGATATAGATGCTGCCCGCGCGGCTGTTCTTCAGCGTGCCGAGGCCCTTGAGATCGTGCAGCGAACAGAGGCTGGTGAACACCGCGTCGCACAGCCCCTCGGGCGCCTCGCTGCCGTCGACAAGCCGGACCATCGGATTGGTCATCAGATGACCGACGTTGCGCACGAACATCACGCTGCGTCCCGGCAGGGTGAAGGCGGCGGCGCCGGGCGCGGTCCATGCGCGGTCGGGCTCCATCGCGCGGGTGACGGTCTTGCCGCCCTTGGCGAAGCTCTCGGTCAGGTCGCCGCGCATCAGGCCAAGCCAGTTGGTATAACCAAGAACCTTGTCCTCGCCGTCGACCGCCGCGACGCTGTCCTCGAGGTCGATGATCGTCGTCAGCGCGGCTTCGAGCAGCACATCGGCGATGCCCGCAGGGTCGGTCCGGCCGATCGCGCTGTCGGGATCGATGACGAGCTCGATGTGCAGGCCGTTATGCTTCAGCAGCAATCCGCCGTCCTTCGTGCCGGCCAGCTGCGCGGGATCGGCGAGGTCGGGCATACCGCCCGGCCAGTCGGCCCAGCTCCCCGAAGCAAGCGGGACCGCTTCGTCGAGGAAGGCCTTGGCGCGCGCGATCACCGCCGCGCCGCGCACCGCATCATAACCGCCGGGCGTCGCCGGCGGCGCGTCGAGCGCGTCGGTACCGTAGAAGGCGTCGTAGAGGCTGCCCCAGCGGGCGTTGGCGGCGTTGAGCGCGAAGCGCGCGTTCAATGCGGGCACAACGAGCTGCGGCCCCGCCATGGTCGCGATTTCGGGGTCGACATTCTGCGTGCCGACCTGGAAGGGCGCGGGCTCGGGCACCAGATAACCGATCTCGCGCAGAAACGCCTGATAGGCTTGCGGTTCGTGTGGCTGCCCTGCCCGCTCGCCATGCCAGGCGTCGATCCGCGCCTGCAGGTCCTCGCGCTTTTGCAGCAGCGCGGCATTTTCGGGAGCGAATTTTCCGAGCAGCGCGGCAAAATCGGCCCAGAATTTGTCGGCGTCGAGCCCCGTTCCCGGCAGCGCGCGATCCTGTACGAAATCGACCAGCCGCGCATCGATCGACAGCCCGTGACGCGCCAGAAATTCGGTCATGTAAACACCCTTCGGTTCGGCGCGGTGGCGCCAGTGGACCCGGGGAGGAAAGGGCCGCCGCCCTATGCCGCGAATGCGCGGGATTGGCAATGGGGTGGCAAGCGCCGCCACGGAGCCTATAGGCACGCCATGACCCCACGCGAACTTCTCGCCACCGCGGCCGTCCCCGGCGGCGATTCGCTGCGCCTGTTCCGGCGCGGCGCCGACTATTTCGTCACGCTGGGGCACAGCGAATTGATGACGAGCCGGATGAGCGGGTCCGAGGCAGCGCTCGCCGACCTGGCCTGCGATCGGCTGCGCGACAAGACCGCGCCGCACCTGCTGATCGGCGGTTACGGCATGGGGTTTACGCTGCGCGCGGCGCTGGCGCGGCTCGGTGCCGACGGACGGGTGACGGTGGCCGAACTGGTACCCGAAATCATCGACTGGGCGCGCGGCGAGATGGCCGCGCTCACCGCGGGCTGTCTCGACGACCCGCGCGTCGCGCTGGTGCTGGACGATGTCGGCGCGGTGATCAGCGGTGCGACACGGCGCTACGATGCGATCCTGCTCGACGTCGACAACGGCCCCGACGGGCTGACGCGCGAAGGCAATGACCGCATCTATTCGATGGCGGGCCTCGCGCGCGCCAGGGCGGCGCTGCACCCCGGCGGCATCCTCGCGATCTGGTCGGCGGCCCCCGATGCGCGCTTCACCCGCCGGCTGAAGGAGGCCGACTTTGCGGTCGACGAGGTCCCGGTAAGAGCGCGCAGCAACGGCAAGGGCGGCCGCCACATCATCTGGTTCGCACGCGTCCCCTAGACCGGCGCCCCGCCCCCCAGCGCCTGATAGAGCGCGACATAGGCGGTCAGCCGGTCGGTGCGCAGCTGGATCAGCGCGATGTCGACCGCGAACAGCGCGCGCTGCGCGTCGATTTCCTCAAGATAGGAGGAATAGCCGGCGCGGTAACGGTTGGTCGCGTGGCGCAGCACCTCGGCGACCGCGGCGCGCTGGGCGAGCAGCGCCTGTTGCTGGACCCCGATGCGGTCGATCACCGCGAGCTGGTCCTCGACCTCGCGAAAGGCGGTGAGCACGCTGCGGCGATAGGCAAAGGCGGCCTGGTCGCGCTGCGCGGTCGCCGCGTCGAACTGCCCCTGCAGTCGCCCGCCCGAAAAGATGGGCGCAAGGATGCTGCCGCCGATCGACCAGACCGAGATCGGGTCGTCGAGCAGCGACGAGATCGCCGCCCCCGCCGAAGCCGACAGGCGGACCTGCGGCAGGAATTGCGCACGCGCGGCGCGCAAATTGGCGTCGGTCGCGGCGAGCGCATATTCGGCCTGCGCGATGTCGGGACGGCGGCGGACGAGGTCCGACGGCAGCACCGCGGGCACCGCCGGGGTGGCGAGCGCGTCGAAATCCGCCCCGCGGTCGATCGCGCGCGGCGCCTCGCCGACGAGCAGCGACAGCGCATTCTCTTGCCGCGCGATCGCCGCCTCGATCGCAGGAATCTGTTGCTCGGTGGCGCGATATTCGGCCTCGGCCTGGCTGAGTTCGAGCCGCGAGGTATAGCCCGCCTCCGCCCGATCACGCGCGATGCGCAGCGCTTCGCCGCGGGTGACGAGCGTCTGGCGGAGGAGATCGCGCCGCTCATCGAGCGCGAGCAGCACGATATAGCTGCTCGCGGTCGCCGCGCTGACCGACAGCAGCGCCGCCTCGCGCGCCGCTGCGACCGCCGCAGCATTGGCGCGCGCCGCATCGGCCTGCGCCGCATTGCGCCCGAACAGGTCGACCTCATAGGCGGCCTGAAAGCCCGGCTGGGCCGCAAAGCTCTCGCTCGGCTGGCCGAAAGCGTTGACGCTGCGCGCCTCTGCGCCCGACGCGCTGGCCGACAGCGTCGGAAGCAGCAGCGAGCGGGCAACGCGTTCCTGCGCCCGCGCCTCGGCGACGCGCGCCGCGGCAATGGCAAGGTCGCTGTTGTTCGCGCGCGCCTGTTCGACCAGCGCCGCCAGCCGGGAGTCGCCAAAGCCGCCCCACCAGGCGCTTTCGACCGCGCCGCCAGCGGGCATCGGGCTGCGCCAGTCGGCGGGCGGCGCAACGATGCTCGCCGCGGGCCGCGGTGCGATCGCGGGCGCGCAGCCCGCAACGAGCAACGCGAGGACCGGAACCAGCCGCCGCATCAGTCGACCCCTGTGTGGATCGTCGCGACCACCGACATGCCCGGGCCGAGCCGCGCGGCGAGTTCCTGCTTCGGATCGATGCGGATGCGCACCGCGATGCGTTGCGGCACCTTGACGAAATTGCCAGACCCGGTGTCGGGCTTGATCACGCTGAACTCGCTGCCCGCGGCCGGGGCGACGCTTTCGACCACCCCCCTCAGTTCGGCGCCGCCGAGCGCGTCGATCTTCATCGTCGCGCGCTGTCCGACGCGGATCTTCGCGGTCTGCGCTTCCTTGAAATTGGCGACGACCCAGTGCTTCTCTGGCACCAGGTACATCATCTGGGTCCCCGGATTGACCAACTGCCCGACGCGCACCGTGACTTCGCTGAGCCGGCCCGCGCGCGGCGCGCGGACGATGGTGCGCTGAAGGTCAATATTGGCAAGGTCGCGCGTCGCCCTGGCATTCTGGACCCCCGCCTCCAGACCGCCGCGCCCGACCGTCACCGTGCGCACCTGTTCGAGCGCGATCTGGCGCTGTGCCTCGGCCTGACGGACGCCCGCCTCCGCCTGACGCAGCGCGGCGAGCGTCTGGTCGCGCTCGCGCAGCGATACCGAGCCCGCGTCGACCAACTCGCTGACGCGCCGCATGTCGGCCTGTGCACGCTGGAGCTGGGCGCGGGCGTTGGCGACGGCTGCGTCCTGCGCCTTGACCTGCGCCTCGGCCGACCGCTGACTTTGCGCGCTGTTGTCGAGGCTGGCGGTCTGCGCCGCGATGCTGGCGGCGCCCTGCGCGACGCGCTGGCGATAGATGCTGTCGTCGATCTTGACGAGCAATTGCCCCGCCTTCACCGGTTCGAAATCCTGCACCAGCACCTCGGTGACATAGCCGCCGACCTGCGGCGCGATGATCGTCGTCTGGCCGCGGACATAGGCATTGTCGGTGGTCTGGCTCGACGCCCGGAAGGGCGGCAGACCCCACGCGTAGAGAATGGCGAGCGCCCCCGCGAGGATCAGCGCCCCGAACAGCAGGATGCGGCCGCGCGACTGCGGCGCAGGCTTCCACCCCTCGTCTTCCTTTTCCACGGCGGGTTCGGCGGCCGGCGGCAGGGCGGCGGCAGGTTCGGGCACCGGCGCGACCGGCGGCGGCACCGGCTTCGCCGCTGCGCCGCCTGCGTCGGTTTCTTTGCGTTCGTCGCTCATTCGTTTCCGGCCCTCATCTTCTGCAATGCCTCCAGCTCGCGCGCGAGCGGGTTGTGACCGCGCCGGCGGTCGTACAGCCAGCGCAGGAACATGATGACGAACGCCGTCGCCGACGCCGCGCCGATCACGTAAAACACGTCGTTGAACGCGAGGATCGTCGCCTCGCGCGCCGCCTCGCGGACGACCTGCGCGCCCGCCAGTGCGCTACGCAGCGCCGGGTCGGTCATCATCCCGGTCAGGCTCGCGGCGAGGTCGGCGATGCCTTGCGCCACGGCGGGATCACTCGTCGACAGGCTCTCGCCCAGCACCATCAGATGCGCCTTGGTGCGGATCGTGTGGAACGCCGACAGTGCCGCGACCCCCGCCAGCCCGCCCAGCGTCTGCGACAGGCTGAACAGCGCGAGGAAGCTGACCATATAGGCGGGCCCGCGCGACAGCGCGCGCAACAGCCCCTCAAGCAGCATCGGTCCCATGAAATAGACCGCGGCAAAGGCGATCGCGGCCTGCGAGAAATAGAGGTTCATCGGTCCGGTGCGCAGCCCCGAATGCGTGTCGAGGAAGGCACCCACCGCGATCACCGCGAGCGAGACGAGGATCGGCCGCCGGAGGTCGGTCGGGTCGAGTCGCGCGATCGACAGCAGCGCCCCCGCCAGCGTCGCGAGCGTCAGCACCGCATAATAGCTGACGAGCTGGTCGTTCACCATCCCCGTCGCCGAGAGCAGCCCGGTGGCGCCGAAATTCTGCTCCGACGTCAGCACGCGGACCAGCGCTCCGGTCAGCGCGAATTTGAGCAGCGCGCGGCTGCCCATCCAGCGCGTGTGCAGCATCGGGTTGGCGCGGTTATGCTCGATCAGAAAGGCGATTCCGATCAGCAGCAACGACGCCGCGAGCGCGGCGCCCAGCCAGGGCGTCGTCCACCATAGAATGCGTCCCTGGACCAGAAAGGCGCAGAGCAGTCCGACACCGACCGCCAGCATCGGAAAGGTCAGAAGGTCGAGCTTCTCGAACGAGCGGATCGTCTCGCCGGGGGGCAGCTGCAGCATGTTCACCAGTCCGACCGCGACGAGCGACAGCGCGAACTGCAACACGAACAGGTTGGCGACATCGCCGTCGAACAGCAGCAGCGGCGAGATCGCGCGCGCCAGCGGGATCGCGACCTGTCCCAGCCCGATGCCGAGCAGGAACCCCGCGATGCGCGCCTTGGCCGGCAGCCCCTGCATCAGGTAGAAGGCCGCGAGCGTCGAGAGGCCGCTCGCCGCGATCCCCGATACACCGCGCGCGACCAGTTCGAGCCGGTATCCGGCATCGAACAGCTGGAGGAAATTGGCGAGCAGCAGCGCCAGCATCGTCGCGCGCACGAAGCGCTGGATGCCGAATTGCTGGCGCGACTTGTAGAGCAATATGCTCATGCACGCGTTGGTCATATTGTACGCGACGGTAACCCAGCCGCCCTCGGCCGGGGTCAGCCCCATATGCCCCTGCAAAGTCGTCAGATTGGCGATCAGCAGCCCGTTGGTGAAACCGCCGACAAGCGCGAGATAGACGCCGATCAGCAGATAGCCCGCCTTTCGCAGCGCCGGATGGTCGGGCGAAGCGGGCGACCCCGGCATGAACGGGCGCTCGTGCGGCTTGAAGACATAGCCGCCGTCCGCGGGACGCTCAGCCATGGCGAGCGAGGGGCGCGGCAGGCGCGCGCATGGACCGGCGGCTTCGGGTCATCATCTGGTCCATAGACCAAGCCGGGCCGGGTGCGATACGCTTTATCGCCGGGTCGCGCCGGTCCCGGCCGGCAAATTCATCCCGCTTCGGCTTGCGCAGGCGGCGCCGGGGACAGTTCGGCGAGCGTGGTGCCGACGCGGTTCCGCCCGCCCGCCTTGGCACGATAGAGCGCGGCGTCGGCGCGGCGCGCAAGGTCGAACAGGCTGTCGTCGGGCATGAGCTGCGCGACGCCGAAGGATGCGGTCACCCGCTGCGCGATCCCGGTCTCTGCGGGCGTCGCCCCCGCGAAGGCGACGCGCGCTGCCTCGGCACCGGCGCGCCCCTCGGCCAGATTGGCGCCGGGCAGGAACACGACGAACTCCTCGCCGCCGAGCCGGCCGACGATCGCATCCGGCGGCATCCGTTCGCACAGCAGACGCGCGAAGGCAGCGATCACCCCGTCGCCCGCGGCATGGCCGAAGCTGTCGTTGATCGCCTTGAAATGATCGAGGTCGGCGGCGATCAGAACCGCCGGCTCGCCGAGCCGCCGCGCGCGCGCTAGCGCCGCTTCGGCGCGCGTGTCGAAACCGCGCCGGTTGAACAGTCCCGACAGGACGTCGGTTTCGGAGCGCGCGGCCATTTCGGCCGCGGTATCGCGCATCATCACCAGCAGCAGCACCAGCGCGATCGCGATCAGCGTCACCATGCTCCCGCTCTGCGAAATTGCGGCGTAAGTTGTATCCATATAGCCCTGCGGCGCGTCGGCGCGCCCGACAAGCGTCGCGATCGCCGGCTTGGCGAGATAGAGCAGCGCGGCGACAATCTGCAGCGCGAAAAGCAGCAGGTCGAGCGCCTGCCGCCGCCGCGAGCGCCAGAGCACGAAGGCGAACAGCGCCTGCATTGCGAAATAGGGCAGCTGGTACAGCGCGAGCCGCAGCGACGAGCCGTAGGGCATCGAGAAGAGCAGCGGCACCGCAAGGATGGTGAGGCACCAGATGGCCGCCATCGGGCGCCACGGCGGCGCGACACGATAATGATGCGCAACCCCGATCAGGCAGAAGGTCTGCGCGAGCAGGAAGACGAGGAAAATGCCGACCCCGACCGGGGTCGGATCGACCTGCTGCGTCAGCAGGAATTCGAGCACGATGTCGACGATGCCCATGCCATAGCCGGCCGCGAGCCACCGCGCCCCCGACGCGCCGCGATTCGTCGCCGCGACAACCCCGAAGGCGATGGCGAAGATGGCGGCGATGGCCATGTTGATGCCGAGGACGAACGCTGCTGTCATGGACCCGTTCTGCGATGCTTTCGTCCGTCGTAGGATCGGCGAAGCGAATCTTTGGTTAATGCGGCTCCATGAACCCGATTTTACAAGCTCGCCAGCACGTCACGGTATCATGCGGAACGGCAGTGCCTCCCGCAGTGCCGTCGCGAACCGGCCGCGATGCGCAGCCGATCCGCGCCGGCCCAAAAAAACGTCTGCCGAAAGGCATTGGCGTCCGGATTGACTCGTTCCCATGCCCGGTTAATCAATCATCATGCCCGACGCGTCCTTCGATTTCGGTTCCCGAAAAAGAAAAATCAAAGACAACGGAGACGATTTCGAGGATTTCGTGTTCGAATGCCTCACGATTTCGAGGGAAATGCCCGGCCTGGAAAAGCGTTTGGCGCGCGGGCGCGACGGCGCGGTCGATCTGGCCGACCGTTTCAGCGATCCGGGCGAGCTCGCCATCGCCGAATGCAAATTCATCGGATCGGGGGGCTTCAGCCAGGCGAAGGCGCGCTGGAAAGAGGTCTTCAAGAATCTGAAGACCAACCTGCCGGCGCTGTCCGCTGCCCCGGCGACGCGGCAGGCGTCACCCTATCGCGCGTGGCTCGACCGCGACCGCCCGGTCGTCTGTTATCGCTTCTGCATCACCCTTTCCCTCTCCGACGCGGAGGTGCGGGAACTCGAAAGGATAATCGCCGAGGACCTCGGCGAGCTGGTCGACGCCGGAGTCGACGAGCTTCGCCATCTGGCAGCCACCGCCGGCGCAATCCGCGTGCTGCGCTGGGACTGGTTCCACAGCGAACTCGAACGCCACCCCGCACTCGCCTTTCGCTGGTTCGGCGGCCTGCCCAGAGGGGTCGATCTTTACGACTTGGCGCCGGGCGGCGCGGCCAGCTTTCGCGCTTTCCTCCACGAAGGCAGTCTGCGCTATTTCTCACGCGACGAATATGCGGCACAACCGGGCGCTACGCGCATCGAACGCAGCGAGCGCGACCTGATCGCCGATCTGGCCGGCAACACCGCGCACTGCCTCCTCATTTCAGGGCCCGGCGGCGTCGGCAAGACGCGCCTCGCGCATGAACTGGCTGCCGGGCTCGGCCCCGCGGGCCATGGCTTCGACGTCTATCAACTCGGCCGGAGCGCCGACTATGCCTCGCTTGAGACGTTGGTGCACCGCTATTCGAAGCCCGCCGCGATCCTGCTGATGGCCGACTATGCCGAAGCGATCCCCAAGCTCGCCGACATTGCCGAAGCGGCCGAATATCTGGAGGGCGAGACGGGGCATCGCATCCGGATCATCGCCACCTGCCGATCGAGCGCCACCCAACAAGTGCACGACGGCCTTTCCACGCTGCGCCCGAAACAGGCGCAGCTGGCGTCGCCGCTCGGCGGTGAAGAAGGGTTCGCCCAATGGGTCACGCGGTCGATCCTCGCGCTCGAACGCTTCCCCGACGCGATCGCGCTTGAACGGGTCTGCCACGGCGTCCCCGTGCTCGCAGCCTTCGCCGTCTATCTCTTTCGCCATCACCGCGTCGCGTTCGACAACCAGTTCGGCGTCCTTCTGAACTCTACGGACTTCGACAACTGGGCGCGACAGCGCATCAAGCTGCTGCTCGGCGGCGGACAGGCGCAACAGCAGACGCTGGCGCGCATCGGTCTCGCCCTCCCCTGCTCCCGTGCGGAACTCGATGCGCTGGCGGCGGGCGACACGAACCTGCTGTCACGGCTCCGCACCGACCGCTGGATCGAAGACGATGGCGCGCTCTGTTACGCCGCGCACGACGTGCTCGCCGACGCGCTCGTCGGGCGCTGGATTTTCGAGGCGCCGCACGCCGCCACCGATCGCGTCATCGACCTCCTCGACGAAGCCGCCGGCCGCGACGCGCTGCTGCCGGCACTGATCGCGCTCGAACGCCAGGCGCAGGATCCGCGGTTCGAGGCGCTGTGCGGCGCGACGATCGCGGCAACGCTCCACGCCCGCCATGCGGCGCAGGCGCCCCAATGGGCAGGCATGCTGCTCGACGGCCGCCTCCTCGATTTCGACGAGAAGCTCGCGCTGCTCCAGATCGACGGCTTGATCCGCCCCATGGTCAAGGCAAGCAGGGCGCTTGATGTCGCGCTCTGCCGCCTCGCCGGCAACGCCGCCTCCCTGCGGAAAACCCCGGCCAGCAACCCGCAACTCGACACCCTTGCCGACCTGCTCGAACTGGCCTGGCAGGCAGGCCAGTTTTCGAATCTGGTCCTCAGGCGAGCCTATGCGGTTGATCCGGTCCGTTTCCGCGATCGCGCGCTTCGCAACCTTGACGATTTTCCGCACGCCGAAACCACGCATTATTTGCTCGCCCAGCTGCTGCGATCAGGGGAACCCCCGGATCGGCTTCGCCAACAGGCCGTCGTCTGGCTCGAACGCAACAGCACCACCTTGTGCGCCAGTTTCGTATACGCGGCGTGGTTGAACGCCGATGGCGAGGTCGATGTCGTGCGCGCCGGAGCGCTGGCATGGATGGCCAGATATGGCGAGAGGATCGACGCCCAATTCCTTTACGCCGCGTGGTTGAAGGCCGGTCGCGACATGGATTTGCTGACCGGTCGCATATCGACCTGGATTCAGTTGCACGGCGCTCGGCCCGACGCCCAATTCCTATACTCGGCCTTGCTAAATGCAAAACATGACGTCGATATATACCGCGACGATGTCCTGCGCTGGCTTGCGGAATTGGGCGAGCGGGCGGACGCCGCATATCTGTTCACCGCCTGCCTGAATGCGGGCGTCGATTGCGATTCGGTGCGGAACGCCATGCTCAAGTGGGCAGCCCGGCATCAGACGCTGTACGAGGCCAGTTTCATCTTGCATGCTTGGCTGGACGCAACGGGTGACGCCGACACCGTGCACGACTGGGTTCGCACCTGGATCGCCATCCACGGCGCACAACCCGAGGCCCAGTTCGTCTATGCCGCCTGGCTCAATGCAAAGGGATGTTTCGACGCGGTGCGCGAAAGGCTCCTGGCCTGGATCCACGACCATGGCCTCCGGCCGGAAGCCCAGTTCGTCTATGTCGCCTGGCTCAATGCGGAGGGATGCTTCGATACGGTGCGCGCGCGGCTCCTAACCTGGATTGAGGACCATGGCCTCCGACCGGATGCCCGTTATGTTTTCGAAGCCTGGCTGAAAGCCGGCGGCGATATCGATCCGATCCAGCAGGTACTGCCCAGCTGGATGGACAGCCACGGCGAGCTGCAGGGGGCCGACAATGTGTACAAGGCATGGCTCGAAGCCAACGGCGACTATGGGCTCGTCGCAGCACCTCTCGCCCGATGGGTGTCCCAATGGGGCGCATCGCATGATTTCGTGTTTCTCAGCAAAACATTGTCCAAACGGCGCGACGTTCCCGAATCGATCTTGATCGCCATCGCAAGCTGGTGCGCGGATTTTCCATTTGACGAGGATTCGCTCTATCGTTTGAGTTCGCTGCTCGTTCCCGGCAATAAATCGTTCACACCGGCGGGCGTCGCGCGCCTCGCGGGCCATGTGGATCGTGTATTTGCCGCGCGGACGACGCTGACGCCGATGGATCGCGTGCAATGCTGGTCGATCTGCTATTCGCTCTCCCATCACAAGCTCTTCAATCTCGATCCGTTCGGAACGACGCGCGCCGTCGCCACCATTGTTCGTTCGGGCAATGTCTTCGCGCCTGGGCTCGACCGGATGAACATCGCCGCACTCGAGGAAAGCACGGGCCATATCGCACGCATCGTGCTGAATGGCCTGCGCGACGGCGAACTATGTGTGGTGAGCGACACCCACGCGCTGTCGCGATTTTCCGGATGGATCAGGGCCGCATCCAACGACGTCGGGGAATCGGAGATCTTCCTTCGCCGGCTCGACGCGGAATTTCCCAGTCCGCTCTGGCGCTGATCGACCGGGCGATGAGAGGGGGTGCCAAAGCCCCCCGCCGCTCGCTATAGCGTCTCCATGACCCGCCTCACCGTCACCGAAAGCGCGACGCTCGAACGCGCTGCCGACGCGCCGATGCTCGCGCAGGTCGAGCGCTGGGCGGCGGTGAACAGCGGCACCGGCAACCTTGCGGGCCTCAAAACCGTCGCGGCCATGCTGGCCGACGCCTTTGCCGTGCTGCCCGGCCCCATCCGCCTCGTCGCGCCCGATCCGGTCGAAAGCGTCGATGCCGCGGGCACCATCCGGACCACACAGCGCGGTGACCATCTGCACCTTCGCGTGCGCCCGGAGGCGCCGGTGCAGTTGCTGCTCACCGGACATATGGACACGGTGTTCGCCGCCGACCATCCGTTCCAGACGCTCAAATGGCTGGAGCCGGGCGTGCTCAACGGCCCCGGCACCGCCGACATGAAGGCGGGGATTTCGGTGATCCTCGCAGCACTCTCCGCGCTCGAAGCTTCGCCGCTCGCCGAGCGCATCGGCTATGACGTGATGATCAACAGCGACGAGGAGACGGGCAGCCATGCCTCCGCCGCGCTGATCGCCGAACTCGCCCGGGGCAAGACGGCGGCGCTGACCTACGAGCCCGCGCTGCCCGACGGCACGCTTGCGGGCGCGCGGCCTGGAAGCGGCAATTTCAGCGTCTCCGTCCACGGGCTGTCGGCGCATGCGGGACGCAACCCCGACGACGGGCGCAACGCGCTGCTCGCCGCGGCCGACCTCGCGCTGCGGCTCGCCAGGCTCAAATCGCCGACGCTCAAGGTCAATCCCGCCAAGATCGACGGCGGCGGACCGAACAATGTCGTGCCCGACAGCGCGATCCTGCGCGTCAACATGCGCCCCGCGACTCCCGAGGCGATGGTTGCGGCCGAGGCCGCACTGCGCGACGCTATCGCCGCGGTGTCGCGCGAACATGACGTGCATTGCCACCTCCACGGCGGTTTCAACCGTCCGCCCAAGCCGCTCGACGCCGCCGCGACGCGCCTGTTCGAACTGGTGCGCGACTGCGGCGCCGCGCTCGGCCTGCCGCCGATCAGCTGGCACGCGACCGGCGGCGTGTGCGACGGCAACAATATCGCCGCGTGCGGCATTCCGGTGGTCGATACGATGGGACCGCGCGGCGGCGCCATCCACTCTTCGGACGAATTCCTGATCGTCGACAGCCTCGCCGAACGCGCGATGCTGTCGGCGCTCACCATGATGAGAATAGCGGAACGGGGGACTGTGTGAATTATGTGATCCGGGCGGCGAAGCCGGGCGATCTGCAGAGCATTTACGAGATGGCGAAGCTGACGGGAGGCGGTTTCACCAACCTGCCCCCCGACAAGAAGGCGCTCCGCGCCAAGCTCGAACGCGCCGAGGCGGGTTTCGCGAGCGACAAGGAATATCCGTCGGACGAGCTCTACCTGATGGTGCTCGAGGATCTCGACAGCGGCGAAGTACGCGGCACCTGCCAGATATTCGGGCAGGTGGGCCAGCGCTGGCCCTTCTATTCCTACCGCATCGGCACCGACAGCAAGCATAGCGAACAGCTGAACCGTACCTTCCACGCGCAGGTGCTGATGCTCAGCAACGACCTCAACGGCGCGAGCGAGGTCGGCGGGCTGTTCCTGCATCCCGCAGCGCGCGCCGGCGGGCTCGGGCTGCTGCTCGCGCGCTCGCGCTACCTGTTCATCGCGTGCCACCGCGCGCGCTTCGGCGACCGCATCCTCGCCGAATTGCGCGGCGTGATCGACGAGGCGGGGGGATCGCCCTTCTGGGACGGGGTCGCGGGCAAATTCTTCGGGATGAATTTCCAGGAAGCCGACCAGTTCAACGCGGTCCACGGCAACCAGTTCATCGCCGACCTGATGCCCAAGCACCCGGTCTACATCGCGATGCTGAACGAACATGCGCGCAGCGTAATCGGCGTCCCCCACCCCACCGGCCGCGCCGCGATGCGGATGCTGGAGAATGAGGGCTTCGCCTTCGAAAATTATGTCGACATCTTCGACGGCGGCCCGACGATGACCGCACGCACCGACCAGGTCGCGAGCATCCGCAACGCCAAACATGTCGAGATGACGGGGATCGCCGAAGGCGGCGAGGATGCGCTCATCGCAACCGGACGCCTCGCCGACTTCCGCTGCTGTTTCGGCAAGGTCGGCAGCGACGGGACGATCGATGCCGACACGGCGCGCATCCTGGGCGTCGGCAAGGGCGATACGATCAGCTGGATCGGGCGATAGGCGATGCTCACCGAGATTAATTTCGACGGCATCATCGGCCCCAGCCACAATTATGCAGGCCTCAGCCGCGGCAATATTGCCTCGGCAAGCCACGCGGGCGACGTATCGCAGCCGCGCGCTGCGGCGCTGCAGGGCATCGACAAGATGCGCCACAATCTCGCTCTCGGCCTGCCGCAGGGCTTTTTCGTGCCGCTCGACCGCCCCGACGCGCCGTGGCTCGCCACGCTGGGAACGACGCCCGAGGCGGCCGAACCGCATCTCCGCGCACAAGCATGGTCGGCCTCGTCGATGTGGGCGGCGAACGCCGCGACCGTATCGCCTGCTCCCGACAGCGCCGACGGAAAATGCCACCTGACCGTCGCCAACCTCGTCACCATGCCGCACCGCAGCCACGAATGGCCGGGTACGCTCGCGCAGCTACGCCTTGCCTTCGCGAACCCGGCCTTTGCGGTCCACGCCCCGATCCCCGCACCCTTCGGCGACGAGGGCGCGGCGAATCACATGCGGCTGTGCAGCGGGCACGGCGCGCCAGGGGTGGAGATTTTCGTTTACGGCGTCGGCGGCGGCCGCTTTCCGGCGCGCCAGCATCTCGACGCGTCGAAGGCGATCGCGCGCCATCACCGGCTCGATCCGTCGCGCACGCTCTTCATCCGCCAATCGGACAGCGCGATCCAGGGCGGCGCTTTTCACAACGACGTCGTGGCGGTCGCGAACGAGCATGTGCTGTTCACCCACGAAACCGCGTTCGAGGATCGTGAGGCCGCACACGCCGAAATCCGCGCCGCCTTTCCGGCAGTCGAGATCGTCGAGGTTCCCGCCGAAGCGGTCAGCCTGCCCGATGCGATCAAATCCTATCTGTTCAACGCCCAGCTCGTCAGCCTGCCCGACGGCGGCGGCATGGGGCTGGTCGTACCGACCGAGGCGCGCGAGACGCCCGCGGTATGGAACTGGCTCGAAGCACATGTCGCTGGAAACGGTCCGATCCGCCGGCTGCTGCCCGTCGACGTCCGCCAGTCGATGGCGAACGGCGGCGGTCCGGCCTGCCTGCGGCTGCGCGTCGTCGCCGACCCGGCAACGGTCGACCCGCGCTTCATCGCCGATGCCGACAAGCTCGACCGGATTTCGGAGGTGGTGGCCCGGCATTGGCCCGAAGCGATTGCGTCGGCCGATCTCGCTTCGCCCGCGCTGGTCGCCGACGTGCGGCGCGCCCGGACGGCGCTGCTCGAAATGCTCGATCTCGCCGCGCTGAATTGAGCCGCGTTCGGGACGGCGAAGCGCCGATTGACTGACGCGCGGCAAAGATACAGGCTGGCGGCAATCCGGCAAAAGGGGGCCGGCAAAAAGGGGGGAGCACGCGATGCGGAAACTGGCGATACTGGGGGCAAGCCTGCTGATCCTTCAGGCGCAGCCTGGCGCGGCGCAGGAGACGCCTGCCACTGCGACCGACGCCCCGGCCATGTCGGCGTCGGCAGCAGGCAGTGCGCGCACCGCCCCCGAGCGGCGCTTCACCGGCGCCGACCTGTTCGATCTGTCGATCGCCGCCGATCCGCAGATCAGCCCCGACGGTCGCCGCATTGCCTATGTCCGCCGCGCCAACGACATCATGTCCGACCGCGCGATCAGTTCGATCTGGCTGATCGACACCCAGACCGGTGCCGAAGTTCCGCTCGCCGGAACCAACGGCAGCGCCTTTTCCCCGCGCTGGTCGCCCGACGGCAAGCGCCTCGCCTTTGCGTCGACCGAGGGCGGCAGCGCCCAGCTGTGGGTGCGCTGGATGGATGGCGGCGAGGCGGTGCGGCTGACCGGCCTGCCGACCAGCCCGTCGAGCCTCGCCTGGTCGCCCGACGGCCGTTCGATCGCCTACACGATGCTCGTCAAGGATGAAGGTCTGACGCTCGGGAAGGCGCCCGCGAACAAACCGGAAGGCGCCAAATGGGCCGAACCGCTCGAAATGTACGACCTGCTCACCTATCGCGCCGATGGCGAGGGTTATGTCGAACCCGGGTTCGAAAAGATCTTCGTCGTGCCCGCCACCGGCGGGGCGCCGCGTCAGCTGACCTTCGGCCGCTATCATGACGGCGGACCGCTCAGCTGGTCGCGCGACGGGCGCACACTCTATTTCGGCGCCAATCGCAAGCCCGACTGGGAAACCGATCGTGTCGAGAGCGAAATCCACGCGCTCGACATCGCCAGCGGTACGGTCACCGCGCTCACCGACCGCAATGGCCCCGACGCCAATCCGCTGGTGTCACCCGACGGGCAGACGATCGCGTGGCTTGGCTTCGACGACGCGCGCCGCGCCTACGAGAACAACAATCTCTATGTGATGAACCGCGACGGATCGGGACGACGCAACCTGACCGAAAACTGGGATTATGGCGTCGACGCCATCCAGTGGGCGGCCGACGGGCGCAGCCTCTACGCCCAATATGACGATCGGGGCGAAACGAAAGTCGCGCGCATCGGCCTCGACGGATCGGTGCGCATGGCCGTGAGCGGCCTGTCGGGCGGCGGGCTCGACCGGCCGTACACCGGCGGCAGCTTCACCGTCGCCGATACCGGCGCGATCGCTTTCACTGGCGGCACCGCGATACGTCCGGCCGAAGTACAGGTCGTGCAGGGCGGCAAGACGCGCATGCTCACCGATCTCAACCGGTCGCTGCGCGAGGTGAAGACGCTCGGCGAGGTGCGCAAGATCACGACGCCGTCGAGCCACGACGGCAAGGAGATCGAAGGCTGGCTGACATTGCCGCCGGGTTATCGCGAGGGACAGCGCATGCCGCTGATCCTTGAGATTCACGGTGGGCCCTTTGCCGCCTATGGGCCGCATTTCGCGACGGACAACCAGCTATACGCCGCTGCGGGCTATGCGGTACTGTCGGCGAATCCGCGCGGATCGACCAGCTACGGCGAAGCCTTCGCCAACGAGATCGACAAGGCCTATCCGGGCAATGACTATTTCGACCTGATCAGCATCGTCGATCGCGCGATCGCGCTGGGTATCGCCGATCCCGACGCGCTGTTCGTCACCGGCGGATCGGGCGGCGGCGTGCTGACGAGCTGGATCGTAGGCAAGACCGACCGTTTCAAGGCCGCAGTGACGCAAAAACCGGTGATCAACTGGACGACACAGGCGCTCACCGCCGACGGACCCGGCTTCTTCGGTCCCTATTGGCTCGGCGCCGAGCCGTGGGAAAAACCCGAGCTTTTCTGGGCGCGCTCGCCACTGTCGCTGGTCGGCAATGTGAAGACGCCGACGCTGGTCGTCGTCGGCAGCGAGGATTATCGCACCCCGGTGAGCGAAGCCGAACAATATTACACCGCGCTGCGCCTGCGCGGCGTCCCGACCGCGCTGGTCAAGGTGCCCGGCGCGAGCCACGGCGGTATCGCCGCGCGCCCGTCGCAATCGGCGGCGAAGGCATCGGCGATCCTCGCCTGGTTCGAGAAATACCGCAAGGGATGGACTCCGCCCGCCGACTGAGCCGCGCCACTTGCTTTTCGGGGTCGGACGCGGAAAATGACGGCGTTTTCAGCCGGGGGGCTTTTCAATGCACGACGATCTGGTCGACCGGATCTATGAATGCTCGGTGGTGCCCGAGGCGTGGCCCGCGGTGCTCGACGACATGGCAGCGCTCGCGGGATCGTCCGGCGGTCTCCTCTTCTCGGCGCGCCGGGCGCTGAACTGGACCGCCTCCGAACGTGTCGCCGACGTCTTCGCCGACTATGTCAACGACGGCTGGTTCGGCAAGTGCAGCCGGCGCACCTGCCTGATGAGCCACGAAGACCCTGCCTTCTTCGTCGAACATGATTTCTGGAGCGACGAGCAGATCGACGCCGACCCGGTCTATCGCGACTTCTTCCGCCCGCGCGGGCTCGGCTGGTCGGCGGGAACCGGCCTGACGGTCCCGACGGGCGACAATATCGTGTTCAGCGTCGAACGCGCCTTTACCGCCGGCCCCGTCGATCGCGCGAGCGTCGCGCGGCTCAATGCGCTGCGTCCGCATCTGGCGCGCAGCGCGCTGGTCAGCGCGCGGCTGCAACTGAGGCGCGCCGCCGGCGCGACCGAGGCGCTGACCGCCCTGCAGCTGCCCGCTTTCCTGCTCCGCGAGTCGGGCGAGGTCGCCGAAGCGAGCTCGCTCGCCCGGACCTTGCCTGAGCAAGCGCTGTGGGGCGCGAAGGGGCGGCTGCACCTGACCGACAGGATCGCCGACAAGGCGCTGGCCGACGCACTCGCAATGCTCGCCAGCGGAGGCGAGGACAGCGTCCGCTCCTTCCCCGTGCGCGATGCCGACGGCCAGCCGGCGTCGGTCGCGCACGTCATTCCGGTGCGGCGAAGCGCGCACGATGTGTTCGGCGACAATTTCGCGCTGCTGCTGCTGATCCCCGTCGCGACGGAGCGCACCCCCTCGGCGACGCTGATGAAGTCGTTGTTCGACCTCACCCCGTCCGAGGCGCGTGTGGCGCGCGGTATCGCCGCTGGCGACACGCCCGAAACGATCGCCGCAGCCGGCGACGTCGCGATCAGCACGGTACGCACCCAGCTTCGACGCGTGCTCGAAAAGACCGGCTGCGCGCGGCAAGCCGACCTTGCGGCCCTGCTGGCGCGGATCGGCGCAACGACGCCCGGTTGAACCGCATCTTTGTCGAACGATCCTCCATATGGAGGATGCGCCCGGTGCTGGCGCGGCGTCTATAGGCTGCAACTGCCGGCCCTTCTGCGACCCTGGGCTGTCGGCCAGCGGCGCTTCCGCCTTGTGCGGGGGCGCCGCTTTCCTTCGCGCGGGCGCCTTGCCCCTTCCCCTGCCTGTCGGATTAACTTACAGTTTACCATAAGCGCGACGGCTCGAATCCCCGTTTTGCGCCACTGGCACAGCTCTTGCTGGAGCAATGGTGATGCTGAAGAAAATCGGACGCCTGTTCGTCATCAAGACCCGTTTCGAGGCCTGCCTGATCATCTATGCGCTCGCCGTCGGCGCGATCGCGCGCGGCATAACCTATATCGACCAATATCCCGGCTGGGGCGGCAAGCTGCTGCTCGTCGCGTGCAGCGGCTCGGTTTTTCTCGCAGGCGCAAAGATTTTCGACTGCCTTCGCTACGAACAGGCCGAACGGGCGGCAGCCGAACCGGCGCATTGATCCCGCCGGACTTTCGCCGGTCACCGACTTGTGCCAAGACCGGGCCGATGAGCAGGATCAGCGGTCGGCCAACCCTCAGCATGCAGCACGTCTATGGCATGCATCTGCGCGTCGCCCGCTGGCGCGAAGGCGCTCCCGGTACGCCGCTCCTTTTTCTCAACGGTATCGGTGCCGACATTGCAGCCGCAGCGCCGCTGCTGGCGCAGGTGACGGGACGCGAGGTCTGGACGCTCGACATGCCCGGGGTCGGCGGGTCGCCCGATGCGCTTCTGCCCTATGGCGCGCCGACGATGGCGGCGATCCTGATCGAGATCGCCGACCGGTTCGGCCACGCCCGCATCGACCTTGCGGGGTTCAGCTGGGGCGGCGCGCTGGCGCAACAGGTCGCGGTCCAGTTTCCCGCCCGGATACGCCGGCTGGTGCTGATGGCGACGACGCCGACCGTCGCGGCGCCGGGAATCGGCTGGGCGGCGCTGCTCGACGACGACATGCTGGCAAGCGGGCTCAAGCTGCCGACCGCGACGCCGCTCGGCCTCGCCTATCAGACGATGGCGATGGCGGGCTGGACGAGCGCGGCGATGCTGCCCAACCTCAAGAACATCCCGACGCTGGTGCTGATGGGCGAACGCGACGGCGTTGTTCCCGCCTGCCACGGCGAAACGATCGCGCAGTTGATCGACGGAGCCCGGATCGAAGTGGTTCCGGGATCGCACCTCTTCCCCTTCACCCACGCCGCGACGGTCGCGGCGCGGATCAGCGCGTTTCTGGACCAGCCGGCGGCAGAACAAGCCGCCGCTTGAGGAAATCGGCAACCGCCGCGGCGGTCGCGTCGGGCGCCTCTTCCATCGGCAGGTGGCCGATGCCGTCGAGGATCAGCACGTCCGACCCCGCGATCCGTTCGTGAAAGGTCTGCGCCGCGGTCGCGTTGACCAGCCGGTCCTGCCGGCCAAACAGGATCAGCGTCGGCGCGCGTATCTCGCCGACGCGCGCCGCCATCGCGGGTTCGCGGTCCATCCGCGCGCGCAGCACCGTCGCTTCGCGATTGCCCGGAAAGCGGAGCAATTCCCAGTAGCGATCGATCATCGGTTCATCGACGATCGCCTGTTTTTCGACCGAGCCGCGCAGCGACTGTTCGACCAGCGCCCGCGGAGTGATCCGCGTCGCGAGCCAGCGCCCGAAGCGATATTCGAGTATGCGAAAACCGATGTTCGATTCGGGCCGCTTTTCCCCTGCACGCAGCGGCATCCCGGCCGCATCGAACAGGAGCAGTGCATCGACGCGATCCGGATGATCGACGGCGTAACGCCACGCCACCCAGCCGCCCATCGAATTGCCACCCAGGACAAAATGATCGAGGCCGAGTTTCGCCGCGACGACATCGACCGCCGCCATCATGCCGTCCGCCGAATAATCCTTGTCGGGCGTGCCGCCGGTCAGGCCGTGCCCCGGCAGGTCGAGCGTGACGATGCGATATTCGCCGCCGAGGCGCTTCACCAGCGGTTCCCAGGTGTGGAGGCTGGCGTTCGATCCGTGGAGCAGGATCAGCGCCGGCGCGTCGCGCCGGCCCTGATCGCGATAATGGATGCGCTGCCCCGCGGGGCCGGCCGCAAAGCTGGCATTGGGACCGCCATATTTGGCAATCATCGCATCGCGGTCGGTGTCCGGCGTACGCAGGGCGAGGAAGGAAAGGAGGAGCGCAACAAGCAGGAAGAGCGGCACGAGCACCCGCTTGCGCCGCAGCATCGGGCGCCGCGGTGGCGGCGCTTCGAAATCCTCATCGTCGATCATCTTGCCTCCCCGGACCCGGGCGCAACCCTAGCGCCCGGGCCGGAGGCGTCAACCGACGCGCTTGACCGCACCCTTGTGCGCACCGACCTTGCCGCCGCGCGGGCGGAAGCGGCGCTTGCGCTGCGGCTGGCCATCGGCCCCCGCCGCGCCGGCACCTTCGCGGCGCGGACCACGATCGCCGCGCGGCTGCCCGTTGCCACGATTGCCCTCACCGCGTCCGGCCAGCGCATCGTCGCGCTGGCGCTGCGGGTTGCGGCCCCTGCTGCCCGTGTCGCGCGGCGGCTGCACCGGCTTGGGCAGGTTGCGGACCATTTCGTTGAACCCCTCCGGCAGCGGCATCGGTTCGGATTTGGTCCGCGTGACGCGCTCGACGTCGCGCAGATAGGTACGCTCGTCGGGAGCGACAAAGCTGATCGCGATGCCCTCCGCGCCGGCGCGCGCAGTGCGGCCGATGCGGTGGACATATTGTTCGGGGACGTTCGGGATTTCGAAGTTGATCACATGGCTGACCCCCGAAACGTCGATGCCGCGCGCCGCGATGTCGGTCGCGACGAGCAGGCGCACCTGCCCCGAGCGGAAGGCCTGGAGCGCGGTGGTGCGCTGCGCCTGGCTCTTGTTGCCATGGATCGCGAACGCTTCGATGCCCGCACCCTTCAGGTGGCGCACGACGCGGTCGGCGCCATGCTTGGTCCGGGTAAAGATCAGCGCGCGGTCGATGTCCGACGTCTTGATGACGTGATGGAGCAGCGCCTGCTTTTCCTTCTGTTCGACGAAGGTCGAGAACTGGCGGATCTTTTCGGCCGTGGTCGCCTGCGGCGTCACCGACACGGTCACCGGATCCTCGAGGAATTGTTCGGCGAGGTGCGCGATTTCCTTCGGCATCGTCGCCGAGAAGAAGAGGTTCTGGCGGCGCGACGGCAGCAGCTTGGCGATGCGGCGCAGCGAGTGGATGAAACCCATGTCCATCATCTGGTCGGCCTCGTCGAGGACGAAGATTTCGACATCGTCGAGGCGTAGCGCACGCTGGTCGATCAGGTCGAGCAGGCGGCCCGGCGTGGCGACGAGGATTTCGACGCCCTGCGCAAGGTCGCGGATCTGCTTGTTGATCGGCACGCCGCCGAAGACGGTCGAGACACGCAGCTTGGTGAAGCGGCCGTAATCGCGGCAGCTCTGCGCAATCTGCGCGGCGAGTTCGCGCGTCGGCGCGAGCACGAGCATGCGGCAGCTGCGCGGGTTGGTCTTGTGCGGATAGGTGATCAGGTGATGGATCGAGGGCAGCGAAAAGCCCGCGGTCTTGCCGGTACCGGTCTGCGCGATGCCGCACAGGTCGCGGCCCTTCATCAGCGGCGGGATCGCCTGCTGCTGGATCGGGGTCGGCTGGGTATAATCCTTGGCGGCAAGCGCGCGGTTGATGTCGGCGTGCAGGCCAAAGTCGTTGAAAGTCGTCATATTCTACTCACAATGGGCGACGCGCACAGCGCCCGTTCGCATCGAACGGACGGCGCACGGCCGCGGGTTCGAAACGACCCGCGTGAAAGGGTGCCTCTGGGGACAAAGCGCCGGTCCGGCTCGTCCCGCGCCTGAAATCGGGCGGGAAAATCACGCTGCCGGTGGTTGCGGCGGGAAGGCCCGCCATGCTGCGCTGCACCATCATATGGCAGAGCCAGCGCAATTTTGCAACCCGTCAGCGCAACAGAATATAGGCACCCACGGCGATCACCAGCGTGGCAAAACCAAAACGAAGCCATGTCACGCGCCGCTCGATACGGCGCAGGATCGGCATGGCGAGCATCGTCCCCACTGCCCCGCCGGCGACGAGCGCGAGAAACAGCGGCCAGAGCAGTTGCCCGTGGAGCGCATAGGTCGCGCTCGTCGCACTGCCGAACAGTGCCACCGAAACGAGCGACGAAGCCGAGGCATTGGCGAGCGTCATGCCCGTCGCCGCCATCAGCCCCGGTGCGATCAGAAAACCGCCACCGATGCCGAAAAAACCCGCCGCCAGCCCGGCGACGAACCCGACCGGCGCCAGCTTCCATATCATCGGCGCGGTCAGCCGAACCGCAGGATCGCCCTCACTCTTGCGCGGCACGAGCATCGACAGCGCGATGGCGATCATCGCACCGCCAAAGGCGCGGATCAGCATGTCGCCGTCGACCTGCATCGCCAGTCGTGCGCCGAGAACGGACCCCGCCAGCCCGGCAACCGCAAAAAGGCTGGCGCACGGCCATTTGACCCGCCCGGCGCGGGCCTGGGCCGCAAGTCCAGTCGCCGCATTGACCGCGACGGCCGCGGCCGAGGTCGCGATGGCGGCATGCGTATCGGACACCCCGACCACATAGAGTAGCCACGGCGTCGCGAGCACCGATCCGCCGCCGCCGAACAGCGTCAGCAACAACCCGATCAGCACACCGCCGAGCGCAGCGAGAGCAAGGCTTTCGATCATGTCAAACGGCCGGACGGCGGTTCCAGGGGGCGTGCAGCAACAGCCGCGCCATACCGCAAAAGCCCGTCACGCCGGCAAAGACCAGACCGGCGCCGACAAACGCCGCCAGACCGAACCAGATGGGCGCGACGATCCAGCCGAGCAGTACGCCCAGCAGAATGAGCGTGCCCGCCGCGATCTGGACCTGCCGCATCAGTTCGATCGGCGCCTTCCTGTCGCGCACGACGGGCAGCCCGGCGCGCAGCCAGGCGTCGAGGCCGCCTTCCAGAACAAACGCGTCGCCGGAAACGCGCGCCGCCAGGCGATCGCACGCCCCCGCGGTCCGCGCACCCGAGCGGCACATGAACACCGGCTGGCGCCCCGACGCGGGGTCGAACGGCGCCCTATCCCATCCCGACAGGGGAAGGCTGATCGCATCGGCGATATGCACACGCGCGAACTCGTCGCGCTCGCGAACATCGACGATCCGATAATGGCCGGCGGCCAGTCCCGCCTGGAGATCGGCGGGATGAAGGGGCGTCAGACGGGTCATTGGGGCGTTCCTTTCGGGCTTTTCGGGGGAGGGCAGAATATTCCGGCGAGCGTCGCGATGACCTGCATCGCCGCAGGGTCCGACACGCGATAGAAAACCGATTGTCCCTCGCGCCGGGTCGCAACGACATCTTCGTCGCGAAGGAGCGCGAGATGCTGCGACAGCGCCGATTGCGACAGACCGACGCGCGGCAGCAGCGCACCTACCGACAATTCGCCGTCGGCGAGCTGGCACAGGATCATCAGTCGCCGCTCGTTGGCGAGCGAACGGAGCAGGGCGGCGGCGCGCGAGGCGCTCGCCTCGAACTCCGCAAGGTCGAATTGGGTGAGGTCGATCATGGCGTGAATATATTAGTTGATTCTAATTTAGCAAGTACTAATATAAAGACAAAGGAGAGACCGCATGTCCGATTCCCCTGCCCCGTCCCGCCCCGATGTTTCGGGCTTCTTCGATCCCGTCACCAACACGATCAGCTATATCGTTGCCGATCCCGCCAGCGGGGTCGCCGCGATCATCGACCCGGTGCTCGATTTCAGCCAGCGCGACGGTCGCACCTCGACCGCCAGCGCCGACCGCCTGCTCGATGCAGTCGCCGCGCGCGGGCTCACTCTCGCCTATGTGCTCGAAACCCACGCCCATGCCGACCACCTGACCGCGGCGCACCATATCCATGCGCGTTCCGGCGCCCCGATCGTCATCGGCCGCCACATCAGCGACGTGCAGCGGATTTTCGCGCCGCTATTCGCCGCCGACGACGTCGTGCCCGACGGCCGCGATTTCACCCGGCTGGTCGACGACGGCGACACGCTGCCGCTGGGCACCCTCGACATCCGGGTGTTGCACACCCCCGGCCACACCCCCGCGTGCGTGACCTATCTGATCGGCGACGCCGCCTTCGTCGGCGACACGCTGTTCCAGCCCGACTATGGCACAGCACGCGCCGATTTCCCGGGCGGCGACGCGCGGACGCTCTATCGATCGATCCGCAAGATCCTGGCCCTGCCCGGCGAAACGCGGCTGTTTACCTGTCACGACTATCCGGGCGGGGACCGCAGCGATCCCGTCTGGGAAACGACGGTTGCGGATCAGCGACGCGCGAACGTCCATGTTCACGACGGTGTCGACGAGGCCGATTTTGTCGCGATGCGGACCGCGCGCGATCGGACGCTGGCGGCCCCCCAGCTGATCCTGCCGTCGCTGCAGGTCAATATCCGCGCCGGCGCCCTGCCGCCTGCCGAAGCCAATGGGCGACGCTACCTCAAGATACCCCTCGACACGATCTGACCCGGTCGAGCGACCATCGCGCTTGAGTCGCCAGCTCCGCTCGCCCAAGATGCCGGGACAAAGGGAGAGCGGAATGGCCGAACAGATCATCGTCATCGACGAAGGGACCACATCGACCCGGACGATGCTCTTCGCCGCCGACGGCACCCCGCTCGGCAGCGCGCAACGCGAGTTTCGCCAGCATTACCCGGGCCCCGGACTGGTCGAACATGACGCCGCCGAAATCTGGGACGCAACGCTCGCCTGCACGCGCGCGATGATCGACAAGGCGGGCGGTGCGGACCGGATCGCCGCGATCGGCATCACCAACCAGCGCGAAACCGTGGTGTTCTGGGACTGCACGACGGGCGAGCCGCTGGCCCCAGCGATCGTCTGGCAGGACCGGCGCACCGCCGACGATTGCGCGGCGCTGAAGGCAGCGGGGCACGAGGCAGCCGTGCAGGCGAAGAGCGGGCTGCTGCTCGATCCCTATTTTTCGGGAAGCAAGATCGGCTGGGCGCTGAAGAACTGGCCGCAGCTGAAGGATGCGGGCGATCGGCTCGCAGTGGGAACGATCGAATCCTATCTGGTCTTCCGCCTGACCGGCGGCATCCATATCAGCGATGCGACCAACGCGTCGCGCACGCTGCTGATGGATATCAACGGTGCGGGCGGTTGGGACGCGGGACTGTGCGACCTGCTCGGCGTGCCGGTGTCCCTGCTCCCCGAAATCACCGGCTGCACCACCACCGTCGGCACGACCGACCCCGCGCTGTTCGGCGGCGCGATCGCGATCTGCGGCATGGCCGGCGACCAGCAGGCCGCGACGATCGGCCAGAATTGCCTCGCCCCCGGGCAGACCAAGGCAACCTTCGGCACCGGGGCGTTCATCCTGTCGGCCAGCGGTTCCACGCGCCCGCATTCGGCCAACCGGCTGCTCGCGACGGTGCTGGTGCAGGAAGATGATCGCCGCAGCTATGCGCTCGAAGGGTCGGTGTTCGTCGCGGGGAGCCTGATCAAATGGCTGCGCGACGGGCTGGGCCTGCTCGCCAGTGCGGGCGAGAGCGAAGGGCTGGCGCGTTCGGTGGCCGACAATGGCGGCGTCTATCTGGTCCCCGCGCTCGCCGGCCTCGGCGCGCCGCACTGGCGCCCCGATGCGCGCGCCGCGCTGTCGGGACTCAATTTTTCCTCGACCAAGGCGCATGTCGCGCGCGCCGCGCTCGAGGCGCAGGCCTACCAGGCGCACGACCTCAAATCGGCGTTCGCGGCCGATGGGGTCGACTGGGCGGAGCTGCGCATCGACGGCGGCATGGCGGCGAACGACTGGATGGCGCAGGATCTGGCCGACGTGCTGAACCTGACCGTCGAACGCCCCGGTTTCGTCGAAAGCACCGCGCTCGGCGCGGCGGTGCTCGCGGCGACGGGCGCCGGCCTCTATCCCGACCTCGCAACCGCCGCCAGAGCGATGCGCGGCACCGCGACGCGCTTCACTCCGGCGCTCGGCGCCGAACGACGCGCGGCGCGCCTCGCCGGATGGCAGGACGCGCTGGCAAAGATCGTCGGCTGAAAAGGTTCAGGCGGCGCGGCGAACCGCGATGAACTGGTCGTTCTGGATCAGCAGCGTCCAGTGCGTTTCGGGGAAGACATGCTCGAGCTTCGCCAGCACTTCGGACTTTCGCGGCCAGCCGCCCTCGACCCCGAACAGCCGGAAATCGTCGACCACGACACCCACGACATTCTCGATCGACGCCGCGATGTGATCGAGCTCCTTGAGCACCGGTTCGGGTTCGTCGCCGTGCCCCGTCTCGCCGCCGCTGAAATGTCCGTCGAGAAACAACAGGCAGTTGCGGGTGCGCGAAACGATCTGCGGCAACAGGTCGGCGCCATCGCCGAGCAGAATCTGGACGTTCGACCGGCTGGCGCAGCGTTTCGACGCGATCGCATGGAGCGCAGGGTCGATTTCGATCGACACCACCTGGTCGAAGTGGCGCGACAGCCTCTTGGTCGTCACGCCCTTGTACGAGCCAACCTCGATCGCGGTGGTCGCGCCCGACAGGCGCTGGGCCACCGCGAGGTTGCGCAGCTTGGTCAGCGAATGCGGCACATAGGGCCGCTGCGTCAGCCGCGCCCAGCTGTCGAGCGCGAAGCCCGCCAGCGGTTCGAGGAAGGTCTTGGCCTCGTTCATCGCGTCCCCCTCATCCGGACGGTTGCGTCAAATTCGGCCATTACCCCGATCAGCGCTTGAGGGTCAGACCACCGAAGCGCTTGTTGAACTTCGCAACCTGACCGCCCGCGTCGAGCATACGGCCGGTACCGCCGGTCCACGCCGGGTGCGCGGTTGGGTCGATTTCGAGCGTCATCACGTCGCCCTCTTTGCCCCAGGTCGAGCGCGTCTGATATTCGGTGCCGTCGGTCATCTTGACGGTGATCATGTGATAGTCGGGGTGGATGTCTTTTTTCATCTGTCTGCTCCTGTGCCGCTGGTTTCCGACCAGCCGCGTGAGTCCTGCGCCCGGGGGCGCGAAGCCGCGTCCCCTAATGGGCGCCGGCCGGTTTGGCAAGGGGCTGGACTCAGTCGCCCGGCGGATCGGCGATCATCGCGGTGAACTGGCATTCGGCCGCCAGCGCGCCGTTCAGCATCGCCTTGCCCTCGAACTTGCAGATGTTGCGCTTGGCCTGGACGATCGCGACGTGAAGGTCGAGCAGGCAGCCGGGTTCGACCGGCTTTCTGAACTTCACCCCATCGATCGCCATGAAATAGACGAGCTTGCCGGTGCCCGCGAGGCCGAGCGATTCGATCGCCAGCACGCCGCCGGCCTGCGCCAGCGCCTCGACGATGAGAACGCCGGGCATGATCGGCCGGCCGGGGAAATGCCCCTGAAAAAAGGGTTCGTTGATCGTCACTGCCTTGACCGCGTGGATCGAGGTGTCCTTCACCATCGATTCCACCCGGTCGACGAGCAGCATCGGATAACGATGCGGCAACAGCGTCAGGATCCGGCGGATATCCACCGGACCCATGGCGCCGTCCGTATTTTCCCCGTCGGCCATGATCGTTTAGCGCGTCGTCGGGGCGCTGCCGGTGGGTGCCGGAGCAGCCGGAGCCGCGCCCTGCGCCGCACGCGCGGCGTTCTGGAGCAGCTGGCCTGGCTGATAGCCCTGCGGCACCGCGGTCGACACCGACGGGACGAGGCGGTTGAGTTCGGCCACCACGGCATCGGTGATGTCGGCGTTGTTCTCGCGCGCCAGCACCGCTTCGGGGTTGAGCAGCAGATCGACCTTCTTGGCCGTCATCGCGGCCTTGACCGCGTCGTTCAGGCGCAGCTGGATCTGTTCCTGCGCATAGGTCGCGGCGGTCGCATAGGGGCTTTCGATCTGCGCCAGTTCGCGCTGCGCGGCCTGCGACTTGTCCTGACGTTCCTTGCCCATCGTCTGCAGTGTGGTCTGGTTCGGCGTCGCCTTGCTCGCCTCTTCGCGCATCTTCGCGGTCAGCACGTCGAGTTCGGCCTGCAGCGTGGTTGCACGGGCGTTATACTGGTCGATCTGCGCCTTGTAGGTTGTCTGGATCTGCTGGGCGGCCGTGGTCATGGCGCCCGAACGGCGGACCGCGCCTTCGAGATCGGCAACGGCAATGCCGGTGCGCGACTGGGCGGCGACCGGCGCAGCGAACATGGGCGAAACCGAAAGCGCGGCAACGGCCAGCGCCGAAGCGGTGAAAATTTTCTTCATTAGAATTGGGTTCCTACGTTGAATGAGAAGCGTTTGGTGTCATCACCCTCTTCTTTGCGAAGGGCGTAAGCGAAGTCGATCCGGAAGGGACCGAAGGGGGAGTTCCAGTTGACGCCGGCGCCGATCGATACGCGCGGCAGCCACGTATCGCCGAAGAAGCGTTCCTCGAAGGGCGACAGCGAGGAATAGCCGGTGCCGGCAGTCGTACAATTCGTATACTGCGTCGTGCTGCCCTCCGCGAGAGTCGCGAACTTGACATCGCCTGTCGTGGGGTTGCGGCACAGATTCTTGGTCAGATTGTCGGTCGGATCCTTGAAGTTCGCCAGCGTCGTCAGCGTCGGGCGCTTCACACCGAACACCGAACCGACATCGAGGAACACCGACGGCCGCAAGCCCAGTTCCTTTGCCCCGGTGCCGAGCGGAATGTCGACCTCGAGACGTCCCTGATAATAGGCGCGACCACCAAGCGCATCGTCGATCCGCGCATTGTTCTTGTCGAGGCTGGTGTCGAGGATCGGATTTGCCGGGTCGGTCAGATCGACTTTGCCGTAGCGGATCACGCGCGGGCCGACGCCGCGGATGTCGAAGCCGCGCATCTGCGGCTCGCCGAGGAAGAAACGATCAGTCAGGCGAATCTTGTCGCTGGTCGGCGTCGGACGCCCCCCGAACGGATAGATATAGCCGCCCTCGGCCGAGACGTTCAGAATGAAACGGCTGCCGAGATTGAAATGCTTGCTGGCCGATGCGCGCGTGCGCACATATTTGACGCTGCCGCCGAGGCCGGCAAAATCCTGGCTGAGCGAGAGCGACTGGCCGCGCGTCGGACGGATACGGTTGTCGCGGTCGTCATAAGCGATGGTGAAGCCGAGCAGCGAGGTGGTGCGCTTGCCAATTGCATCGCAGAGATAACGGCCGGCGATCAGCGGATCGCATTCGCCACCGAAATAATAGAGCGACTTGTCGAGCGAGACGTCGTCGAAGTTGAGGCTGTAGCGCCCGAATGCCGACAGATATTCGGTCAGCGGCACGCCGACGGTGATCTGCCCGCCCGTCGTCACCTGTTCGAAGGTCGTGCGGCGATCGTTGTTGATGAAGTTGAACGAATTGAGGTCGCGGCGATAGATGCTGCCGCCGATCGAGACATTCTTGTCGAACAGATAGGGTTCGGTGAAGCCGAGCTCGACCGACTTCGAATAGCTCGAATAATTGACCGACGCCTGGAGCTGCTGACCGAGCCCGCGGAAGTTGCGCTGACGCACCGAGGCCTGGAGCAGGAAATTCTCGATCGACGAGAAGCCCGCCGACAGCGACAATTCACCCGTCGGCTTTTCCTCGACATTGGTTTCGAGGATGATGCGATCGGGCGCACTGCCCTCCTTGCGGTCGATCGTCAGATTTTCCTGGAAATAGCCCAGGCTGTTGATGCGATTCTCGGTGCGCTTGACCCCGAAGCTGTTGAAGGCGTCGCCTTCGTTCAGGCGGAACTCGCGGCGGACGACCTTGTCCTGCGTCAGCGTGTTTCCGTTGACGTCAATGCGCTCGACATAAGTCCGAGGGCTTTCGGCGACGTTGAAGGTGATCGACATCGTCCGGTTTTCGGGGTCGCGCCGGAATTCGGGATTGATGTCGGCAAAGGCATAGCCGAACAATCCCGCGGTCTCGCTCAGGCTTTCGACCGTGTCCTCGACCAGCTTCGCATCGTACCAGTCGCCGTCCTTCATCGGAAGCAGCGTCTTGAGCGTCTCGGGCCGGAAGTCGCGCAATTCGCTTTCAACCTCGATCGGACCGAATTTGTATCGCTCGCCTTCCTCGACCACATAGGTGATGATGAAGTCCTGCTTGTTGCTCGTCAGTTCGGCGACCGCCGAAATGACGCGGAAGTCGGCATAGCCATTCTGCAGGTAGAAAAGACGCAGCTTCTGCTGGTCATAGGCCAGACGGTCGGGATCGTAGCTGGTGTTCGACGACAGGATCGTCAGCAGCCCCGACTCCTTGGTCGCCATTTCGTCCTTGAGATCGCCGTCGCTGAACTTCTCGTTGCCGATGATGCTGATCTGACGGACCTTGGATTTCGGCCCCTCGTTGATCTCGAACACCACGTCGACGCGGTTCTGGTCGAGCGACACCATCTTGGGCTCGACGGTCGCGGCGAAGCGGCCCTGACGCTTGTAGAGCTCGATGATGCGCGCAACGTCGGCGCGCACTTTCGAGCGGGTGAAGATCTGGCGCGGCGAGAGCTTGATCTCGGGCCGGATCTTGTCTTCCTTGAGGCGCTTGTTGCCCTCGAGGATCACGCGGTTGATCACCGGATTCTCGGTAACCTGGATCGTCAGCGCACCATTGTCGTCGCTGATCTGGAAATCCTTGAACAGCTCGGTCGCCGCCAGATCCTTGAGCGCCTGATCGAGCGTCGCGCGATCATAAGGCTGGCCGACGCGGAGGCGAAGGTAGGAAAGGATCGTCTGCGCTTCGAGACGCTGGTTGCCGGTGACGGTGATCGAGCGCACCGTCGCCGCGACCGGTGCGGCCTCCGCTGCGGGCGCAGGAACCGCCGGAGCGGGCACCGCGGGCGGCGGCACGCCTTGCGCGAGCGCGGGGCCCGCGAGCATCGTTCCCGTCAGGAGAAGCGCCGCCAGCCGCGTCCGCGCCGAAAATTTGTGTGAAGCCACGCTGTTCATCCCGCAAAAATATCCAAAAGCGTCGACCCCGCATCCCGACGGGCCCGCGCGCACTCCTGCCCCAGTCCGCTTATCCAATCAAGCGCGCGATCCGGTCCCACGCCCCGATTGCGCCCAAATCGTTGAAAGTCACGACCAGCATCAAGGTAACGATCGCCGCGAAGCCGACCCGAAATGCCCATTCCTGCGCCTGCGGGGGTGCCGGCCGTCGCCGCACCGCTTCATAGGCGTAAAAGAGCAAATGGCCGCCATCGAGCATCGGCAATGGCAACAGGTTTATGAACCCCAGATTGATGGAAACGAGCGCGATCAGGAAGATCAGCGACACGACGCCCATCGCCGCCGCCTCGCCCGAAACCTTGGCGATCTTCACCGGGCCGCTCAGATCCTTGATCGAGCGATTGCCGCTCAGCAACTGGCCGAGCACTTCGACGGTCTGGCGGACGATCTGCCCCGTCTGGCGTATGGCGACACCCGGCGCGTCGACCAGCGGGACTGGTTCGAAGACCGGCGCGCCCTGACCGATCCCGATCAGGGCGCGCTCGAAATCATTGCCGAAGGCGTCCTTTTCCTTGACCAGCCGCGGGGTCAGGCGAACCGCCTCGATCGCGCCGCCGCGCTCGAAACGGACCTCCATCGCCTCGCCCGGCCGGTGCGCAACCGCCATCGGGATATCGACGAACTTGTCCATCGCCCGCCCGTCGATCGACAGGATATGGTCGCCCGGGCGCAGGCCGGCGGCGTCGGCGGCCGACCCCGCCTGCACCGTCCCGACCACCGCGGGGTTGGTTGCAACCCCGCCCAGCCACGCAAAACCGGCAAGGATCAGGATCGCGAACAGGAAATTGGTGACCGGCCCTGCAAGGACGATCAGCGCGCGCTTCCATACCGGCTGCGCGGGAAATGTGTGCGCCCGTTCGGCCTCGGGCAGCGCCTGCCAGTCGGCGTCGGGCTGGCTCACCGCATCGCGATCGCCGGCGAACTGGACATAACCGCCGAGCGGCAGCCAGCCGAGCTTCCATTCGGTCCCGCGCTTGTCGGTCCAGCCGAGGATCTTGCGCCCGAAACCGATCGAGAAGGTCTCGGCCTTCACCCCGCACCAGCGGCCGACGATATAATGGCCATATTCGTGCACGAAGACGAGCGGCCCGAGCACGAGCAGGAAAGCGAGGATCGTGAAGAGGAAGCCGGGGGATTCAAGCATGTTCGAGCTGGTCCACAAAATGCTGTGCAGCCGCGCGCGATGACGCATCGACGCTGAATATGTCGTGAAGCGACGCAGGCGGCGGCGGCGCGGCGACATCGAGCACGCGCTTCACCGTATCGACGATCGCGGGGAAGGAAATGCGCCCCGCCAGGAAGGCGGCAACGGCGACCTCGTTGGCGGCGTTGAGCTGCGCGGGGCGCGCGCCACCCTCGGCGATAGCCGCGCGGCACAGCGCGGTCGCGGGAAAGCGGATTTCGTCGGGCGCCTCGAAATCGAGCCGCGCGATGCTCGCGAGGTCGAGCGGCGCGCAGGGCGTCGCCATGCGGTCGGGCCAGGCGAGCGCACTGGCGATCGGGATGCGCATGTCGGGCGAGCCGAGCTGCGCGAGCGTCGAGCAGTCGACATATTCGACGAGGCTGTGGATCACCGATTGCGGGTGGACGAGGATTTCGATGCGGTCGAGCCCCACGGGGAACAGGTGATGCGCCTCGATCAGTTCGAGCCCCTTGTTCATCATCGTCGCCGAATCGACGCTGATCTTGGCGCCCATCGACCAGTTGGGATGCGCCACCGCCTGCGCCGGGGTCACCTGCGCCATGTCGGCGGCGCCCATCGTGCGGAAAGGTCCCCCGCTCGCGGTCAGGATGATGCGGCGAACCTGATCGATCCGCCCGCCCGCAAGGCACTGGAAGATGGCATTATGTTCGCTGTCGACAGGCAGGATGGCCGCGCCCGAACGCTTCGCCGCGGCGGTCATCAGCGCCCCGGCCGAAACGAGCGATTCCTTGTTGGCGAGCGCGACCGGCGTGCCGGCTTCGAGCGCCGCCATCGTCGGGGCCAGCCCCGCGCAGCCGACGATCGCCGCCATGACCAGATCGGCGGGTCGCCGCGCGGCCTCGACCAGCGCATCGGCACCCGCCGCGGTTTCGATCCCGGTGCCGGCCAGCGCCGCCGCGAGGTCATGATAGCGCGCCTCGTCGGCAATCACCGCGAGGCCGGGACGAAATTCCCGTGCCAGCTTCGCCAGCTCGGCGACGTCGCTGTTTGCGGTGAGCACATCCACCTGCCACGCCTCGCCGTCGCGGCGCACGAGGTCGAGGGTCGATTGCCCGACCGATCCCGTGGCGCCGAACAGCGAGAGGCGGCGTGTCATCTCAGCCGGCCGCCCGCACCGCGATATCGCCCGCAAAGGCGAGCGCGCCGAGGATCAGCGCGACCGGCAGCAGCCCGTCGACGCGATCGAAGACGCCGCCGTGTCCGGGGATCAGCTTGCCCGAATCCTTGACCCCGGCGCGGCGCTTCATCCAGCTTTGCGCAAGGTCGCCGAGCTGCGCGACGAGCCCCATGAACAGGCCGATCCACAACGGCACGCCGACGATCCCGGCGCGATCGCCGATCGTCGCGCTCGCGACAAGCGCCGCGATCATGCCGCCGAACAGGCCCGACCAGGTCTTCGACGGGCTGATCGCCGGCGCGAGCCGCGCGCCCCCGAACGCGCGTCCGGCGAAATAGGCGCCGATATCGGTCGCCCACACCATGCCGAACACCCAGAGCGCCGCGGTCATGCCCAGATTCTCGCGGATGAACCAGAGCCCCGCCACCGCACCGGCGGCGAGCAGCGGCCCGGCGGCCATCAGCGCGCCCTTGGCCCCGCCGCCCAGTGTCATCGCGCGGACCAGCGCGAACCATTCGACGAGCAGCAAGGCGCCGCCGACGAGCAACAGCAAGGCGAAGGCGATCCCCCCGAACCACAGCGCGGCGCCCGCAATCGCCAGCAGGATCACCGCCGATCCCGCGCGCACCATCAGGTCCGATTTGCCGGCCGCCATAGTCAAAGTCCCCCGTAGCGGCGTTCGCGCCGCGCAAATTGATCGAGCGCCGCCTGCAAATCGGCCGGCTTGAAATCTGGCCACAGCTTGTCGGTAAAATAAAGCTCGGCATAGGCTGCCTGCCAGAGCAGGAAATTCGACAGCCGCACCTCGCCCGAGGTGCGGATAAGCAGGTCGAGTGGCGGCAGGTCGGCGGTGTCGAGATGCGCCTCGATCGCCGCTTCGGTGATCGCGCCGTCGGCCGCCGCGGCGGTCGCGGCGCGGACCAGTTCGTCCTGCGCGCCATAGTTGAGCGCGACCGCCAGCGTCGTGCGCTTGTTGCCCGCAGTCCGTTCGAGCGCATTGTCGATCAGCGCGACGACATCGGGCGCGAGCGCGCGCCAGTTGCCGATGATCTTCAGCTTCACGTCATTGGCGGCGAATTCGTCGAGGTCGCTGAGGATGAAGCGCTTCATCAGCCCCATCAGGTCGCTGACCTCTTCCTCGGGCCGTTTCCAGTTCTCCGACGAGAAGGCGTAGAGGGTCAGCGCCTCCAGCCCCATGCCGGCCGCGGCGCGCACGATCGTACGCACCGCCTCGACGCCTGCCTTGTGGCCCGCGACGCGCGGCAGAAAGCGCTTCTTCGCCCAGCGGCCGTTGCCGTCCATGATGATGGCGACATGACGCGCGCCGTGATTGGAAACTGTCACCCAAAAAACCTCAAAATCCGTTCGCATCGAGCGGAAGAGAGAATGGTGCCCGAAAGCACTAGCCCAGGATTTCCTTCTCCTTGGCGCTCGCGGCAGCATCGATTTCGGCGATCGTCGCGTCGGTCAGTTTCTGGACGTCGGTCTCCGACCGCTTGCGATCGTCCTCACTGATTTCCTTCTTGTTCTCGTCGGTCTTGAGATTGTCCATGCCGTCGCGGCGGACGTTGCGGACCGCAACGCGCGCCTTTTCGGCGTACTGACCGGCGAGCTTCGACAGCTCCTTGCGGCGTTCCTGCGTCATTTCGGGGATCGGCAGGCGGAGCGTCTGGCCGTCGACGATCGGGTTGAGCCCGAGCCCCGCCGAACGGATCGCCTTGTCGACCGGGCCGACATTCGACTTGTCCCACACCTGCACCGACAGCATGCGCGGTTCGGGGGCGCTGACCGAGGCGACCTGGTTGAGCGGCATGTGGCTACCATAGACCTCGACCGTCACCGGATCGAGCAGTGCGGTGTGCGCGCGCCCGGTGCGGAGGCCCGAAAGGTCGCTCTTCAGCGATTCGACCGCGCCGTGCATGCGGCGCTCGAGGTCGGCCTTGTCATATTTCGCCATCGTCTCTTCCTCTCTTGAATGTTTCGCGCTCAGGCATTTCCGGCGGCGTCGCCAACGACGGTCGAGACGCCCTCGCCCGCCAGCACCCGCGCCAGATTGCCGGCTTCGCGAATATTGAACACGACGATCGGAATCTGGTTGTCGCGGCACAGCGCCACGGCGCTGGCGTCCATCACCTTCAGATTGTCGGCGAGCACACGATCATAGCTCAACCGGTCGTAACGGACCGCGGTCGGGTCCTTCTTGGGGTCGGCGTTATAGACGCCGTCGACGCTCGTGCCCTTGAGCAGCGCGTCGCACTTCATCTCGGCGGCGCGCAGCGCCGCCCCGCTGTCGGTGGTGAAATAGGGCGCCCCGACACCCGCGGCGAAAATCACCACGCGGCCCTTTTCCATATGGCGCTCGGCGCGGCGCCGGATCACCGGCTCGCACACCTTGTCCATCTCGATCGCCGACTGGACGCGAGTTTCGACGCCGAGCTGCTCGAGCGCATTTTGCATCGCGAGCGCGTTCATCACGGTGGCGAGCATGCCCATATAGTCGGCCTGCGCGCGGTCCATGCCCTTGGCGGCCCCGGCCATACCGCGAAAGATGTTGCCGCCGCCGATGACGAGGCAGATTTCGAGCCCGCGATCCTTGGCTTCCTTGACCTCGGCCGCCATGCTCGCGACCGTTTCGGGATCGATCCCGAAGGGACTGGGCCCCATCAGCGCTTCGCCCGAAAGCTTGAGCAATATGCGTTTCAGGCCGGGCAATGCCATGTCGGGGGGAACCTCTTGCTTCGTCTCAACAAGCGAATGGCGCGCACCCTAGTGAGAGTGCGCGCCATTGCCAAGCGGACTGCCGCGCGCCGGGCGCGGCAATCGCGCAGTCCTGTGTCAGGCGCCGGCGACCGCAGCGACTTCCGCTGCGAAATCGCTTTCTTCCTTCTCGATGCCTTCACCGAGCTGGAAGCGGACGAAGCCCTTGAGCGTGATCGCCGCACCGACGTCCTTGCCGGCGGCGGCGACGACTTCGGCGACCGGGGTCTTGCCGTCCATCACGAACAGCTGCGACAGCAGCGCGTTTTCCTTGCGGTACTTGGCGATCGCGCCGTCGACCATCTTCGCGACGATCTCGGCCGGCTTGCCCGACTGGGCGGCCTTTTCCTCGGCGATCGAACGCTCGCGGGCGACGAGGTCGGCGTCGAGGTCGTCGCCGTTCAGCGCCAGCGGGTTCGCGGCGGCGACGTGCATCGCCAGCTGCTTGCCGAGGGGTTCGAGCACATCGGCGCCCGCGGTCGATTCGAGCGCGATGAGCACGCCGATCTTGCCCATGCCGGGTGCCGCGGCGTTATGGACATAGCCGGTCACGACGCCCGAGCCGACCGAAACGATCGCGGTGCGGCGCAGCGACTGGTTTTCGCCGATCGTCGCGATATTCTGCGTCAGCGCTTCGGCGACGGTGCCGCCGGCGGGGTAAGCCGCCGCGCCCAGCGCCTCGATGTCGGTGACGTTGCCGGCGAGCGCAACCTGCGTCACGTCGCGGACGAAGCCCTGGAACTGTTCGTTCTTGGCGACGAAGTCGGTCTCGCTGTTGATCTCGACCATCGCACCGCGGGTGCCGTCGGTGGCGACGCCGACAAGGCCTTCGGCGGCGACGCGGCCGGCCTTCTTGGCGGCGGCGGCGAGGCCCTTGGTGCGCAGCCAGTCGATCGACGCCTCGATGTCACCGCCGTTTTCAGCGAGTGCCTTCTTGCAGTCCATCATGCCGGCGCCGGTGCGGTCGCGCAGTTCCTTGACGAGGGCGGCCGTAATCTCAGCCATGGGATATTCCTTTCCAAAAGGGGCAGGCTCACGTTCGGCCTGCCGGTGCGCCGCGCGCATGGCGGCGCGACAAGTCAGAATGATGACCGGGACGGCGCGGGCATCACGCCGCGCGCCGTCCCGTCATCGAAGCGCGCTTACGCGTCGCCCTGACGTTCGGTTTCGGCGGCGGCATCGGCCGGGACCTGTTCGTCCTCGGTCACCGGAGCAGTCTCGACGAGCACGGGCTCGGCGACGGGCTCGACGGCCGCACCCAGATCTTCACCGCGGCCGGCGCGGGCCTGCTGTCCACCGCGGGTCGCGGCCTGGGCCACGGCGTCGCAATAGAGGCGGATCGCGCGGGCGGCGTCATCGTTCGCCGGAACCGGGAAGGCGATGCCGTCGGGCGAGACGTTCGAGTCGAGGATCGCGACGACGGGGATGCCAAGCACGTTGGCTTCCTTGATCGCCAGCTCTTCCTTGTTCGCGTCGATCACGAACATCACGTCGGGAATGCCGCCCATGTCGCGGATGCCGCCGAGGCTGAGCTCAAGCTTGTCGCGTTCGCGGGTCTTGTTGAGCACTTCCTTCTTGGTGAGGCCCGAGGTGTCGCCCGAAAGCTGCTCTTCGAGCGCCTTGAGGCGCTTGATCGAGTTCGAGATCGTCTTCCAGTTGGTGAGCATGCCGCCCAGCCAGCGGTGGTTGACGAAATGCTGACCCGAAGCGCGGGCCGCATCGGCGATCGGGCCCTGCGCCTGGCGCTTGGTGCCGACGAACAGCACCTTGCCGCCCGCGGCCGCGGTCGACGAGACGAAGTCGAGCGCGCGCGCGAAGAGCGGCACGGTCTGCGACAGGTCGAGGATGTGGATGCCGTTGCGCGCGCCGAAGATATACGGCTTCATGCGCGGGTTCCAACGGTGGGTCTGGTGGCCGAAGTGGGCGCCAGCTTCGATAAGATTCTGCATCGTGACGACAGGTGCCGCCATGGTCTTTCTCCTTCCGGTTGGTCCTCTGGAAAGCAAGAACCGGGGGTCGCAAGCGACGGAACCCGGCACCGGTTATGTGCGCCTTCCATGTGGAATGGGCGGCCCGTTAGCGATCTTTTCCGCCAAAGGCAAGAGGCGACGCCTTATCGTCCGACGCCGACCCGCCCGGGAGGCGCATTCAACTCATCGATGAAAACACTCGTTTCATCGCAATTGCGTTGAGAACAAAAAGTGAACATGGAACGAATTGCGCAACGAAGCCGTCCCATGGGAATCAGGGTTTCGCACAAAGAAACCGGAAGGACAAGATGATGGTTCAGGTCGCTGCCGCTCTTCTCTTCGCCGTTGCCGCCGGGCTCGGCGTCACCGTGATCATCGCGATGCTCAGGAGCAATGAAAGCGCGATTCTCTCGGCGCTGCTCGGCGAAGGCGCCTTTCCGGTTCCGGGCGCTCCGCACCCGGGCGCCGCCGCGCAGGTGGTGACGCTTCGTCGTTCGGCGGGACGCCGCGACGCGCCGCGCCCCGTCCGTCAGACCCGGCCGGCGCTCAGCCGCGCCGCCTGATGCGCGCGTAACTCGCGAGGCCGAACGGCAGCAGCGCCATATAGACGGCGCATACGCCGAGCAGCGTCCACCAGGGCGCGGTGACCAGCGCCGCGCCGAACAGGCCGACCCCGGCGAGCGCGAACAGCCGCCACGAGCGGCGCAGGCGGAACGACGACCAGCTGTAGGTCGGGATCGCCGAGATCATCAGCATCGCGACCGCCAGCGCCCAGGGCATCACCAGATACCATTGGCGGAACAGCTCGTTGCCCGTGACCAGCCACAGATAGACCGGAACGAAGGACAGTCCCGCCCCCGCCGGCGCGGGGATGCCGGTCATGAAGCCCGCCGACTTGTGCGGCTGGAAATCGGCATCCATGCGCGAGTTGAAGCGCGCCAGCCGCAGCGCGCAGCACACCGCCAGCGCGAGCGCCGCGGTCCAGCCGAATTTCGGCGCATATTGCAGCGACCAGAGAAAGAGGATCATCGCGGGCGACACGCCGAAGGCGATGACGTCGGACAGCGAATCGAGCTCGGCGCCGAACTTGCTCTGCGCGCGCAGCAGGCGCGCGATGCGCCCGTCCATGCCGTCGAGCACCCCCGCGACGATGATCATCGTGATCGCCGCCGCCCAGTCGCCGTCGATGCCGAAACGGACACCGGTCAGGCCCGAACAGAGCGCGAGGATGGTGATCGCGTTGGGCGCGAAAGCACGCAGCGGGATTCCGCCGATGCGGCGCCGGTCGGCGCCCGCGACGCGATCCGCTTCGTCGGTCATGTTATTGCCCGATGCCGTCGAGCGTCGCCGCGGTCCCGATGCGCGCGACGATCGTTTCGCCCGCGAGCGTGCGCTGGCCGAGCAGCACCTGCGACGTCGTGCCCGCGGGCAGATAGACATCGACGCGGCTGCCGAAACGGATCAGCCCGATGCGCTGCCCCGTCGACACCTCCTGCCCCATGCTGACGAAGGGCAGGATCCGGCGCGCGACGAGCCCGGCGATCTGGGTGAAGCCGACACGCAGCCCGTCGCCGCGTTCGACGACGAAATGCTGGCGCTCATTCTCTTCGCTCGCCTTGTCGAGGTCGGCGTTGACGAATTTGCCCGGGATATAGGCGATCTTGCGCAGCGTTCCGGCGATCGGGGTGCGGTTGATGTGGACGTCGAACACGCTCATGAAAATCGACACGCGCAGCATCGGCGCATCGCCCAGCCCGTCGGGGCCGGCGATTTCGGGCGGCGGCGGCACTTCGGCGATCTGCGTTACCAGTCCGTCGGCGGGCGCGACGATCAGGTCGCTGCCGGTCGGGGTGACGCGCACCGGATCGCGGAAGAAGGCCCCGACCCACAGCGTGATGCCGAGCATCAGCCAGCCGGCGATTTCCCAGCCCAGCAGCCAGAAGCAGAGCGTGACGATCGCCGCGATCAGCAGGAACTTGCGCCCCTCGGGATGGATCGCCGGCCACTGCCATTTGATGCCGCCCCCGGGGCGGTTCGAAGAGATGATGGAGGACATGGGCGCCTCTTCTACGGACCGGATTTGGCACTGACAATCGAATATGGCCGCGCCGGGCCTTCCACCGTCACGGTTGAACAATCGCTCGGCTTTGCCTAAGGCCCGCTGCAACTCGACTCCCCAAGGAAAAGGCACGCATATGGGCAAGATCAAGGTAGTGAACCCGGTCGTCGAACTCGACGGCGACGAAATGACCCGGATCATCTGGCAGTGGATCCGCGAGCGCCTGATCCTCCCCTATCTCGACGTCGACCTTCATTATTACGACCTCGGTATCGAGGAACGCGACCGCACCGACGACAAGATCACCGTTGAGGCCGCGAACGCGATCAAGAAGCACGGCGTCGGCGTCAAGTGCGCGACGATCACCCCCGACGAGGCACGCGTCGAGGAATTCGGTCTCAAGAAGATGTGGAAATCGCCGAACGGCACGATCCGCAACATCCTCGGCGGCGTCGTCTTCCGCGAACCGATCGTGATGAAGAACGTCCCGCGCCTCGTTCCCGGCTGGACCGACCCGATCGTCGTCGGCCGCCATGCCTTCGGCGACCAGTATAAGGCGACCGACTTCCGCGTCCCCGGCCCCGGCAAGCTGCGCCTCGTGTTCGAGGGCGAGGACGGCACGCTGATCGACGAGGAAGTGTTCCAGTTCCCCTCGTCGGGCGTCGCGATGGGCATGTACAACCTCGACGATTCGATCCGCGACTTCGCGCGCGCCAGCCTCAACTACGGCCTCGCGCGCCAGTGGCCGGTGTATCTGTCGACCAAGAACACGATCCTCAAGGCCTATGACGGCCGCTTCAAGGACCTGTTCGAGGAAGTGTTCCAGGCCGAATTCAAGGCGAAGTTCGACGCGCTCGGCATCGTCTACGAACACCGCCTGATCGACGACATGGTCGCTTCGGCGCTGAAATGGTCGGGCAAGTTCGTCTGGGCCTGCAAGAATTACGACGGCGACGTCCAGTCGGACACCGTCGCGCAGGGCTTCGGCTCGCTGGGGCTGATGACCAGCGTGCTGATGACCCCCGACGGCCAGACGGTCGAATCGGAAGCCGCGCACGGCACCGTCACCCGTCACTACCGCATGCACCAGCAGGGCAAGGCGACCTCGACCAACCCGATCGCGTCGATCTTCGCCTGGACCGGCGGCCTCAAGCATCGCGGCAAGCTCGACAGCACCCCCGAGGTGACCAAGTTCGCCGACGACCTCGAAAAGGTCTGCGTCGCGACGGTCGAAAGCGGCAAGATGACCAAGGATCTCGCGCTGCTGATCGGCCCCGACCAGAACTGGCTGACCACCGAGGGCTTCTTCGAAGCGATCGTCGAAAACCTCGAAAAGAAGATGGGCGCCTGAAACAACCGAAAAGGTTGACATGGACGACTAGCCAACCGGGGCCGGCCTGCATAAGGTCGGCCCCAATGGTATCCGAAAGCGAAACATCGGCCATCGGCAACGCGCTGGTGGTCCTCGGTGCGGCAGGCATCGTCATCCCCGCCTTCGCGCGGTTCCGCATCTCGCCCGTCATCGGCTTCATCCTCGTCGGACTGCTCGTCGGCCCGTCGGGGCTCGGTGCGCTCGCCGCCAACTATCCGTGGCTCGAACATGTCACGATCGGGTCGACCGAGGACATCGCGCTCTTTGCCGAACTCGGCATCATCCTCCTGCTCTTCTCGATCGGGCTCGAACTGTCGTTCCGGCGCCTGTGGCAGCTCCGCAAGCTGGTGTTCGGCATCGGTGCCGCCGAACTCGCGCTCGGCGGACTGATCCTCGGCGGTGCGCTGATGCTGCTCACCGATTATTCGACCCCCGCCGCCTTCGGGCTCGGCATCGCGCTCGCGCTGTCATCGACCGCGCTGGTGCTCCCGATCGCCGGCACCAAGTCGGCGGTCGGCCGCGCCTCTTTCTCGATGCTGCTGTTCGAGGATCTCGCGCTCGTCCCGATCATCTTCATCCTCGCCGCCTTCGGCCCCACCGCTGCCGGCGACAGCACCGAACTGCTATTGACGACACTGTGGCAGGGCGCGCTCGTCGTCGCAGCGCTCGCGATCGGCGGCTGGTTCCTGCTGCCGCGCATCTTCGCGCAGGCCGCGCGCGCCAAGGACCCCGAACTTTTCCTCGCCGCCAGCCTGCTCGTCGTGATCGTCGCCGCGCTGGCGACCGCGGCGGTCGGCCTGTCGCCGATCGTCGGCGCATTGCTCGCCGGCCTGATGATCGCCGAGACCGAATATCATGGCGAGGTCGAGGCGATCACCGCGCCGTTCAAGGGCCTCGCGCTCGGGGTGTTCCTGATCAGCGTCGGCATGGGACTCAACCTCGAGACGATCGCCGAACAATGGCCGCAACTCGTCGCTGCGGTGGTCGGGGTGGTCGCGATCAAGGCGATCGTCACCGCGGCGCTGCTGCGTTTCTCGAACGTCGCGCGACGCGGCACCGCGGCCGAGGTCGGGCTGCTGATGTCGAGTCCGTCGGAAACCACGCTGATCGTGCTCGCGACCGCGCTCCAGGCACAGATCATCAGCCGCGATACCGCCGAATTCTGGCAGCTGGTCACCGCGATCGGGCTGACCATCACCCCGCTGCTCGCGCGGGTCGGCCACGACATCGCGCGGCGGATCGAAATGGGAAGCGAGGCCGCGTCGCATGAGGACACACCGACAAGCCGCACCGTCATCGTCGGCTTCGGCCGCGTCGGCCGCACCGTCGCCGAACTGCTGCGCCAACACGACCGCCCCTATATTGCGGTCGATGCCGACATCGACACCGTCGCGGCGGCGCGGCGGGACGGCTTTGCGGTACGCTTCGCCGACGTCGCCCGGCCGGGCAGCCTCGACAAGCTGGGGATCGAACAGGCCGACGCGATCGTGCTGACGATGGACGATCCGGTGCAACAGCTGCGCATGACGCGCCATCTGCGCAAGACCCATCCCAGACTGCCGATCATCAGCCGCGCGCGCGATGCGGATCACGCGGCGGCGCTGTATCAGGCCGGGGCGAGCGACGCCGTGCCCGAAACGCTCGAAAGCTCGCTGCAACTCGCCGAAGCAGTGCTGATCGACCTGGGCGTCGCGATGGGGCCCGTGATCGCATCGATCCACGACGTGCGCGCCAAGATGCGCCACGACATCATGACCAAGGGCGATCTCGACCAGGAACCGCGCATCCGCAAGGTCCGCCGCCCGGCATCCGACGGCGACGCCGCGTAGCGGCTAGCGCCCGCCCGACACCGCGGGCGCGACGTCGAGCGCCGCGGCCTCGGCCAGCGTCATGCCCGCGGGCAGGACCGCCATCGACCATTGTTTCGCGGGCACCAGATATTGCCGCGCCAGCCGCTGAACGTCAGCCGAAGTCACCGCGGCGGTGTCGCGCTCCATCGACAGCGCCGCAGCCGTCACGCGCGGATCGCGCGTCGCGCCTTCGAGCAGGTACATCCAGTATACGTTGCCGGTTGACGCGCGCATCACCTGCTCGCGGATCGGCCCTGCGCTGCGCGCCAGCTCGTCGGCACCCACCGGGTTCGCGACCAGGTCGGCGGCGATGTCGCGCGCGATCGCATAGAAACGACCCACATCCTTGGGCGCGAGCAGGCTGCCGACAAGCAGATAACCGCCGCTGCCGTCGAAGCCCGTCGGCCAGTGGCTGTCGACGTCGGGACCGTAGCTGGCACCCTGTTCGGCGCGCAGCCGGTCGAACAGCCGGTCGTTGAAGATGCCCGCGAGCACCTCGAGCGCGCGCGCATCGCGCGGCGCGGCCTGACCGCCCGAGGTCGGCCAGGCGGTCACCGCCGCGGCCTGCCCCTTGTCGCCGCGGTGATAGGCGACCTCGGGCACGGCATTGTGCCGCGCGAACGCAACCCGCTGGCCGCCGCGCGGCTGGATCGCGGTACGCGGCGCGAGCGCGCCGAGCGTTTCGGACAGGATCTTCCTGTAATCGACCGTCGACAGGTCGCCGAACACCTGCACCTCGATCGGGCCGCTCGCGAGCCGCGGCTCCCAGAAGGCGCGGAATGCCGCGGGCGTCAGCGCCTCGATCGCGGCCTTGTCCGGCGGCGTCCAGCGGCGGTCGCCGGCGCTGAGCCAGCCGCGCAAATTGCGTTCGAGCACCGCATTGGGGGTCGCGTCGTTGAGGTCATAGCCCGACAGATAGCCGATGCGCAGCCGCTCGACCGGGGCCGCATCCCACCGCGGCGTCGCGAGCTTGCCCGCGATCAGGCGAAGCTGATCGTCGAAATCCTCGGGCTTGCTTTCGGCCGACAGCTCGAACGCATCGTCGTCGATCGCGAAATTGAGCTGCATCTGGCGCCCGTTCATCACCGCGTCGATCTCGTTCTGACCCCACGGACCGATGCCGCTCGCGATCAGCGCATAGTCGCTCGTCCACAACAGATTAGGTTCGTCCGCCGCGACGCTGCGGTATCCGGATCCGAACCGCACGTTGACGCGCACCTTGCCCGGTTCGACCATATTGTTCGACACCAGCGCAGTCACGCCGTTGCCGAACGCAATCCGTTCGGCCTGGAGCCCCGGAAGCGGCGCGTCGGCGGTCACCGCGCTGGGCGTGCCCAGCGGCGGAAGCTGGCTGAAATTGACGTCGGCCGCCGCCAGCCGATCGTTGCGGGCCACCGCCGGCGCGGCAAAGGCCGCGAGCAGCGCGGCCTCGCCGCCCTCGACCGGTGTCGGGCTGATCAGCGTGAGGCGCGTCGCGGTGCCGCTGAAGATCGCCTTGCTGACCTCGAGCATCGCCTGCGGGGTCGCCGCGGCGCGAATGGCGGCGAACATGTCGACCTGTCCCTGCGGGGTCGATACGACTTCGCCAAGATCGACCGACTTCACCAGATAGTCCGCCAGCTTGGCGCCCGCCTCGTTGCGAGCGTTGCGCAGCTCGTTGAGCAGCATCGTCTCGATCTCATTGGCTTCGCGGTCGATGTCGGCCTGCGACGGCGCGGTCTGAACCGCATCGGCGATCACCCCGCGAACGTCGGCCAGCGCGGTCTTCCAGTCGCCGACCGGCATGATCTGCGCAAAGGTCACGTCGGCGCTCCGGCTCAGATAGACCTGCTCGATGTCGGCGAACAAATAGCTGCCGCCCGCACGTGCCCGGTTTTCGAGCCGCCGTTCGACGAGCGCGACCGCGAGCTGTTCGAGATAGAGCCGCCGCGTGTTCTCGATCGTGTCGACGCGCTTGATCCACGGACGCAGCGTCGCCAGCGTCAGCATCGCGGGCTGGTTGGGTTCGACAATCACCTGCGCCTGCGGCGCCTTGGGATCGGGCTTGCCGAAATCGGGCTGCGTCGGGTTCGGCCCCGCGCCCTTCCAGTCGCCATAATATTTTTCGATCAGACGCGCGAATTCGGCCGGATCGCCGTCGCCGGCCACGATGACCACCGCGCGTTCGGGGCGGTACCAGCGCTTGTGGAACGCCGCGACCGTCCCCGCGGTTGCTGCCGCGAGCGTTTCGGGGGTTCCGATCGGCGACCGGTCGGCAAGGCGCTGCCCGGCGAAGAAATGCGCGGTTGTCGCGTCGCTGATGCGCCGCTGCGGCCCGTCGTTTTCACGCAGTTCCGAAGACACCACACCGCGTTCGGCAGTGACGGCCGCGTCCGAGATGCCGGGTTCGCGCACCATCCCGGCGAGCAGTTTCATCGCCTCGTCAAGATTGGCGGGCGTCGCACTCGGCAGGTCGAGCTGATAGGCGGTCTGCGTCGGCGTCGTCTGCGCGTTCGAATCGCTTCCGAACGTCACCCCGAAACGCTGCCAGATGCGCTTGGCTTCGCCATCGGGAATATGCTCCGACCCGCGAAAGGCCAGATGTTCGAGCAGGTGCGCGTAACCGCGCTCCTGATCGGTTTCGAACATCGATCCGACATCCATGCGGACGCGGATCGACACCTGCCCGGGCGGCACGCCATTCTTGCGCACCGCATAGCGGACGCCGTTGGGCAAGGTGCCGAACTGCCACGCGGTATCGCGCGGAATGTCGCTGCCTTCGTAAAACCAGTTGTCGGCCTGGACCGCGGTCGTCCTGACGCCTTCCTCGGCCACCGCGAGCGGCGACACGGCAAGGAGCGCGGCGACGGCGCAGGCGGAGAGCAGCGATCGGGCGAAACGAAGCGGCGGCGGCGCGGGAGAATAGGACATTGCCCCCTCTTAACCCATCCGAACCTTGCTCGCCACTGAACCGTCACCGCGCTTGCCCTCATCGCCGCATCTGCCTAGCCCTCGATCATGACTGCTCCGCCCCCTCCCCTCGCCGCGATCGTCGAGATGACGAGCGGCATCGACCCCGACGCCAATCTGGCGACGATGGATCGCGCGCTCGCCGCCGCCGCCGCCGCGGGCGCGGCGATGGCCTTCTTTCCCGAAATGTCGGTATTGCTCGACCGCGACCGCGCGCGCTCGGCCGACCATGTCGCGCCCGAAGCCGACAGCCCCTGGCCCCCGATCTTTCAGGACATGGCGCGGCGGCACGGCCTCTGGATCCACACCGGGTCGGCACCCTTCCTGACCGACGATGGCAGCCGGCGCGCCAACCGCAGCCATATCGTCGCCGCCGACGGCACGATCGTCGCGCGCTACGACAAGATCCACATGTTCGACGTATCGCTCCCCTCGGGCGAGAGCTGGAGCGAATCGTCGAGTTATGCGGGCGGCGCCACACCCATCGTCGTCGACACCCCGCTGGGCAAGCTGGGCCTCAGCATCTGCTATGACCTGCGCTTTCCCGAACTCTATCGCGCCCTCGTCGCACGCGGCGCGACCCTGATCGCGGTCCCCGCCGCCTTCACCGTATCGACCGGCGAGGCACATTGGCATGTCCTGCTCCGCGCCCGCGCGATCGAGACGGCGTGCCATGTCGTCGCGGCGGCGCAGGCGGGGACGCACGCCGACGGGCGCGCCACCTTTGGCCACAGCCTCGCGATCGGGCCTTGGGGCGACGTGCTCGGCGAATCCGCCTTCGCCGATCGCGCGGCACAAGCAGATTTCGGGCTGGCGCTGGCACCGATCGACCCCGCCGCGACCGAACGCGCGCGCCAGGCCATTCCACTCGAAACGTCGCGGCGAATCAGGAACGCGCCGCTCTGATCGCGCAGCCCGGCGTTCCGGTCGTGCGATCCGGCGGCGAATCGGCCGGCGCATCGCCATCGGCGGCAACGGGCCAGTCGGCTCACTCCGTTATCAACTGTTGCCCGGCGCTCCAGACGCACAAAAGGCCCCGGGCATTGCTCGGGACCTTTTGAGATTTTTCAGGGACGAGCCGTTTACGGGCTGGTCGGATCGTCGCTGTTGTTGCCAGCTGCGATCACGATGCCGCCGATGATGGCAGCCAGCGCGAGCAGTGCGATGATCCAGCTCGAACCTTCGAGTTCGCTCTGGCCATCAACGGCCGAAACAGCGCCCACATCGTTGAACGACACTGCCGACATGGCAGGCGCGGCCGACGCGGCCACCGGAGCCACAAGCATCGAGGTCGCGGCGAGGGAGATCGCGGCTTTCTTGAGCAGGTTCATCATTTTCTCCATCCACTGGAATTTTGATCTTCTCGAATTGAGCCCGAGAATCGCTTCTCGAACTCGCTTCCGCCTTGCCCTTCTATGCACGACTGCCAGACATTGCAAGGCGTTTTGCCGTAGTGCAGCAATTCTTAGGATTTTGCTAAATCGAGGGAAAGTTGCTTTGCGGTATCGGTTTCAGGCGCGCCGGATACGCTCGAAAGGCTCGCTGGTCACCGGATAGCCGAGATGGTCGGGGATGCAAAGATGCGCCTTGCCCCCCCGATCCTCGATCCACGGCGTGACGAGATCGATCGGATGCGCGCCGGCATGTGCGGAAAATGCGGCAAAATCATCGGCCTGCGCCAGCTTTTCGAGATTGCGCCGGGTCGGGAAAATCACCGACACCTCGCCGCGATCGGCCATCCCCAGCGTGTCGCGCGCGCTGGCCCAGAAGATGTGGCTGTGCTCGGCTTCCTCGACGGTCAGTTCGTGGCCATGCGTCGGCGCCTCGACCGCGAAAAAGCGCGTGTCGAAGGTCCGCGCCTCCTTGAAATTGGGGCACCAGCGGGCAAAGGGCACCAGCGCGTCGAGCGCAAGCCGGTCGCCGCGATCGGCAAGGATGTCCGACAGGAGATGGTCGGACAACAGCGCCTTGCGCACCGCATCGACCTCGCTTTCGATCAGGCCCGGCCAGCCGACCGCGAGGCCGGTTTCCTCCAGCGTCTCGCGCAGCGCGGCGACGCGGGCCGCGCCGTCGGGGTCCCTTTCGGCATAGCCGTGGCGCTGCGCGACCAGATGGTCGTCGGGGTCGATCCGCCCGCCCGGGAACACCATCGCGCCAGCGGCAAACGCCATGTTGGCGGCGCGCTTCACCATCAGTATCTCGGCGGGTCCGCCGCCCTCCGCGGGGCGCATGATGACCAGGGTCGCCGCGGGAATGGCGCCGTCGGGCAGTGTTTCAGCATCGCTCATTATCATCGGCGATAATCCTCTCCATCCATTTTGTCATCCGGCATTGCCGACGCCGGGCCCGGGGTGCAAGATGTGAAAGCGCCCGCACATCGTCGCGCGGCGGGAGGAGGATCGATGGGCATCATCGAGATTTTGGGTGTCGCGGGCAGCCTCAGCCTTCTCGCCGGTTGGCGGCTCTATCTGACCATCTTCGCCACCGGCATCGCGATGCACTTCGGCTGGCTGCCGCTCCCCGACCATCTCCAGTCGCTGCAGGTCCTGGCCAATCCATGGATCCTCGGCGTCGCCGCGGTCGGCACGGTCGCCGAATTCCTTGCCGACAAGGTCGCGTGGGTCGATTCGATCTGGGACGGCATCCACAGCATCATCCGCCCGCTCGGCGGTGCGCTGCTCGCGCTCGCGCTCGTCGATTCGTCGGACCCGGCGTGGCAGGTGGTCGCCTTCCTGCTCGGCGGCGGCGGCGCCCTGCTCAGCCACAGCGCCAAGGCGACGACGCGCGCGGTCGTCAACGTCAGCCCCGAACCCTACAGCAATGCCGTGGTTTCCACGGGGGAGGATGTCGCGACGACGGGGCTGCTCGCGCTCGCCATCGCCTACCCGCCCGTCGCGATCGTCATCGCGATCCTCATGCTCGTCGCCGCGGTGGTGGTGATCATCGCGCTCCGCCGTCTGCTGCGAAACATCAAGGCGGGGCTCAAGAAGGCGCTCGGCGACGCACCAGCCGAACCGGGCGCGCTCCCGCCCGCCTGAAGGCCTCAGGCGGGAAGCAAGGCCTTCAGCGGCGTCTCGGCATCGGCGAGCTGTTCGGGCGTCGCCTGCAACCCTGCGGTGACGAGCATGCGCCCCTGGACATAATCCTTGGTCGCGTTGACGCAATCGAGCGCGATCACCTTCCCGGCGCGCAGATAGACGATCGAGAAGCTGCGCGCGGCGGGGTCGCCGCGCAGCACGGTCTGGTCGTGGCCCGACGACAGGCCCGCGGTCTGGAGCTTCAGATCATATTGGTTCGACCAGAACCACGGGATCGCGTGATAGCGCGCCTCGTCGCCGCAGATGCCCTTGGCGACGACATTCGCCTGGTCGTTGGCGTTCTGCACCGACTCGAGCCGGATGACCGCCCCTTCGGCGAAGTCGTTCGCGTGCGCGGCGCAGTCGCCGATCGCATAGACATCGGGCAGGTTCGTCTTGCAATGATGATCGACCAGCACGCCATTGCCCCCCGCCGCGCCGGCGGCGATCAGCGGCTCGACCGCCGGGACGATGCCGATGCCGACGATCACCAGATCGGCGGGGATCACCTCGCCGCCCGCCAGCCGTACGCCCGTGGCGCGCGTCTCGCCCTCGATCGCCTCGACCTGCACGCCGAGCCGCAGGTCAACGCCGTGGTCGCGATGTTCCTTTTCGTAAAAGCGCGACAGGTCCTCGCCCGCGACGCGCGCGAGCACGCGATCGAGCGCCTCGAGCAGCACCACCGGCTTGCCTGCCTTGCGCAGCACCGCCGCCGCCTCGAGCCCGATATAGCCGCCGCCGATCACGACGACCTGCGCCGCACTCTCCGACGCCGCCTTCATCGCGTCGGCGTCGGCGCGCGTACGCACCCCCTGCACCCCGGGCAGGTCGCCGCCGGGGATCGGCAGCATGCGCGGGCTCCCCCCGGTCGCCCAGACGAGCTTGCCGTAACCGATCGTCTCGCCGGCATCGGTGGTCACCGTATGCGCCGCCGGATCGACCGAGACGACGCGCTTGCCGAGCAGCATCGTCACCGCGCGCTCGTCCCAATATTTAGCGGGACGGATCTGGATGCGTTCGAATTCCTTTTCGCCCGCGAAATATTCCTTCGAAAGCGGCGGGCGTTCATAGGGAAGCTCGGGCTCGTCGCCGATGATCGCGATGCTGCCCTCGAACTTCTGCGTGCGCAGCGACACCGCGACCTGCGCCCCGCCATGCCCGGCCCCAACGATCACCACGTCGAACTGCATTGCCACCCCTCACGCCGTTTTCTTGTGCCAGCGTCCCTTGCACGCGGCACGGGACGAGGCAAGCCGCGCGGCTGCCGTAACGGAATAGAATTTCTTGCGATCGCGATGGCGCCGGGCAGGCGGGGGCTAGGTACCAGCCGGCATCGGCGCAGCCGCCTGCCGTCCCATATGTTCGAACCACGGCGCCATGCGGCGGCACGCTTCTTCGATCTCCTCGGTCGAAACCGCAAAGCTCAGCCGCATGAAGCGATGCCCGTCGACCGGATCGAAATCGACCCCCGGTGCCGTCGCGACCGCGGTATCGATCAGCAGCTGGCGGCAAAAGGCGATGCTGTCGTCGGTCAGGTGCCCGATGTCGGCGTAGATGTAGAAGGCGCCATCGGGCGGCGCGATGCGCCGCAGCCCCATCGCGGGCAGGCGTTCGAGCAGGATTTCGCGGTTCCGGCGATAGGTTGCGACATGCCCCTCCAGCTCATCGCATTCGTCGAAGGCGACGAGGCCGGCATGCTGGGCGAGGCTGGGCGGCGTCAGGAACAGATTGCCCATCCGCGCACGCGCCGCGTCGATCATGTCGGCGGGCACGACCAGCCAGCCGAGGCGCCAGCCCGCCATGCTGTAATATTTGGAAAAGCTGTTGATGACAAAGGCGTCGTCCGCCTCCTGCAACATCGACCGCACCGGCGCGACATAGGACAGGCGGTGATAGATTTCGTCCGACAGGATGCGGATATTCCGCCGCCGGCAGACCTCGGCGATCGCGGCGAGTTCGGCGTCGTCGATCACCGTTCCGGTCGGATTGGCAGGACTCGCGACGATCAGCCCGTCGGGCGCAGGGTCGAGCGCCGCGACCGCCGCTGCGCTCAGCTGGAACCGCTCGGCCTCGCCGCAGCCGATCTCGACCGGCACCATGTGCAGCGCCCTGAGCGTATTGCGATAGGCGACATAGCCGGGCCGGGCGACCGCCACGCGCGCGCCGGGCGCAAAGGCGCAGGTCAGCGCGAGCACAAAGGCCGGCGACGCCCCGCACGTCAGGATCACCTGTTCGGGATCGACCGCAACGCCGTGTGCATCCTGATAATAGCGCGCAATCCGTTGCTTGAGCGCCGGGCTTTCCCAATAGCCCATCGCGTCCTGGTCGAGCACCGCATGCGCGCGCGCCACCGCGGCGGCGGGCGCCCCGGTCGAGGGCTGTCCGAACTCCATGTGGATGACCGGCTCGCCCGACGCCGCCATCTGGTGGGCAAGGCGGCTGATCGAAATGGCATAGAAGGGGTCGACGGTGGCAGTCATGATCGGTGTTCGCAAATCTCGTGAAAGCTGGGGCGGGTGCGGCGCGACCGGTTACCGCGCGGCGCCCCGGCCTCTACCCCTCATCGCCCCTGCGCGGCAAGCACCCGCAACACATTGCCGCTCCACATCTTGGCGAGGTCGGCATCCGAATAACCCGCGGCCTTGAGCCGCTCGGTCACCTTGGGCAGTGCCGAAATATCCTCGATCCCCGGCAACCCGCCGCCGCCGTCCCAGTCAGCCCCGAAGCAGATGTGATCCACCCCGCCAACCTCGATCGCGCGCAGCACCATCGCCATATATTTCTCGAAATCGGCCGCCCACAAGGGCTCGCTCTTGTCGAGTTCACGCCATTGGCGATTGAGGTCGGCCTGCTCGGCGGGCGACAGCTTTCCGATCCGTTCGTAGCGCCCGAACAGTTCGGCGCGCGCGGGGCTCATGTTCATCTCCGACAGGAAGATCGTCGAAATGCACATCGCCCCGCCCTGCCCTGCCAGCGCGCGCAGCCGCCCCTCGTCGAGATTGCGCGGATGATCGTTCGCCGATCGCAGGCTCGAATGCGACAGGATGATCGGATATTTCGAAAAGGTGAGCAGCTGGTCGAATGCCGCGTCCGACGCGTGACTCGCGTCGATGACGATGCCGAGCCGGTTCATCTCGGCGACCCATTGCCGGCCAAGCGGGCTCAGGCCCTTCCAGCGCGCCTCGCCGGTTGCGCTGTCGGCGAACTGGTTGGTCTTCGAATGCACCGGGCCCGCCATGCGCACGCCCTTCTTGTGGAATTCGGCGAGCAGCGAGAGGTCCTCGCCGAGCGGATAGCTGTTCTCCATCGACTTGAAGGCGATCAACCTGCCCTGCGTGTCGAGCCGCACCGCGTCGGCCGCGGTCGTCGCGGGACCGATCAGGTCGGGATATTTCGAGATCGTCGCGTCGATCAGGTCCGACCGCCCGCGCGCGAAGGCCAGCGCGTCGGCATAGCCTTTGGGGGTCAGCGGCCCCTGTTCGGTATAGATGACGAAGAAACCGCCATCGAGCGCGCCCGCCTTCATGCGCGGAATATCGACCTGGACGATGTCGGTTTCGCGCGTATGCGGCGCGGCAAAGCTCCAGCCCGCACGCTCGAAATGCATCGAGGTGTCGAGATGCGTGTCGAGCGTCAGCAGGCGACTGTGCAGCGGTCGCTTGTCCTGGGGCACCTTCTGCTCCTCCTTGGCGCCGGTGCACGATGTCAGCGCAGCGGCACAGAGCAGGACGGTCCATCGCTTCACTTCTTGTCCTCCACGGGTTTCAGGTCGAGGTCGTGATAGTCCCAGCTGAAATCGGCGATCTGGCTTACGGCCTTCATCGTCACGCCCGCAACCTTGCCGTCGGCATCGAGCGCAAAGGTAACATAGGCGGGTTCGATCGCCGGGTCGTCGAAATCGGTGACGAAGCTGTCATATTGCCAATGTTTGAGCCGCCCCGCCATCCGCGGGGTGGAGGTGAAGTCGATCGTCAGCCCCCCGGCGCCCGCCGCGACGACGACATCGCCGTACCAGGGATCGCGGTAGCGCCCCGCGTAGCGCGCGGGATCGAGTGACGGGCCGACCTTCGCGGGCGCGGCCTGCGACTGCGCCAGATATTGCCGCCCGCCCTCGAGCCGCGCCGCGTACCAGTCCTGCCACTTCTTCGGCCAGCCATAGTCGGGCTGATCGAGATAATGGTCGATCAGCGCGAAGGTCAGCCCGAGCAGCAAGCCGCTCTCCTCGCTGTTCGTCATGATCGCAAAACCGACCTGCCTGTCGGGGATCAGGACGACGCGCGTGATCGACCCGAACACCCCGCCGCTGTGCTGGATGATCCGGTGGCCGCGATAATCCTGCACCTGCCAGCCGAGCGCATAGGCCTGCTGCATCGGCTGCGCGGGCTTCAGCGCCGGAGGCAGCTCGGCGATCGGCATCGGCGTAACCGGCTTCCACATCTCGGCGGCCTGCGCCGCGCTGAACAGGCGCTTGCCATCCGGGAGCGTGCCGTGCGCGAGCTGGATCTTGAGCCACGCCGCCATGTCGTCGGCGCTGAGCGCCAGCCCGCCCGCGGGCGCGCCGTTGCGGCCGAGTTCGTCGCGTTCGTCGAGCGCCTGCTGCTCGCCGAGCCCGCGCAGCGGCCCCGACAGCCGCGCATGCGGCCATGACCGGTTGGGATTGCGAAACCGGTCCTCGCTGTCGCTCGTCGCGTGTTTCATCCCGCCGGGACGCAACAGGCGGTCGCGCATGAAGACCTCCCACGTCTGCCCGCTGACCTCCTCGATCAGCTGCCCGGCAACGGTGTAGAGGATATTGTCATAGGCGTAGGCCGAGCGAAAACTTGTCTGCGGCTTGAGGTGGGCGACGCGTTCGACCGTCTGCTTGCGCGTCAGGTGGGTGCGCGGAACGAACATCAGGTCGCCCTGCCCCAGCCCCAGCCCGCTGCGATGGACGAGCAGGTCGCGGATCGTGATCTCGCGCGTGACCCACGGATCGTACATGCGGAACCACGGCATATGCTGGATGACCGGGTCGTCCCAGCCGATCTTTCCCTCGTCGACAAGGATCGCCAGCGCCGCGGCGGTCATCGCCTTGCCCGTCGATCCCGTCTGGAACAGCGTCGCCGCGTCGACCGGCGCGCGTTCGCCCAGCTTGCGTACCCCCCAGCCGCGCGCCAGCGTGGTCTGGCCCTTCTCCACGATCGCGATCGACACGCCGGGCGCGCCGATATCCTTGCGGAGCATCTCGACCGTGTCGGCGAGGTTCTTCGGCGGCTCGGCCCGGGCGGGCATGGCAACCGCGAGCAGCGCAACGACGGCAAGCGAACGGATCGGTTTCATCACAGGGTCTCCGATAGGGCGGGAACAGGACTGCGGAACAGGCGCCAGACACCAATTGTCAGCAACGGCAGGACGAAGGTCGCGAGGAACAGCCAGGCGAGGAAGCGATATCCGCTCGCGATCAGGTCGACGAGGCCGATGCGCGCGGCGACGAACATGCAGCCGACCAGCACGGCGCTTCCGATCAGGGCGCGCGCGCGGGTGCCGAGCGGCGGGCGGCCGCGGGCCTCGACGACGCCCGAGACGCGCTCGTTGATCGCATGGATCGCGCCGACCCCGCTTTCGAGCAGCGCGGCGAAGATCATCAGCTGGAACAGGACATGGAAACCCGGCACCGCCATCTGGCGGAGCAGGAAGTCCGACGGCAGCGTCTCGGCGCCGATCGCGGGATAAAAGGCCATCATCGCGACGAAGAAGAGGATCGCCGGCAGCATCGTCAGCGGCCCCGCGATCAGTCCCGCGATCACCGCGTCGCGCTGGCTGGTCAAATGGCGCAGCACCGGCAGGATCACCACCGCGCCGACGATATTGTAGCTGGCATAGGTCAGCCCGCCCGCCATCCAGTTCCCCGATGGCGGCGGCGCGGCGGCGAACCCCGCGCCGATCAGCCCGCCGAAACTGGCGAGCGCGAAGACCAGGAACAGCGCATAGACGGCATAGATCAGCATCGAGGCATATTTGAACAATGTCTCGACAATCCCCGCACCGAAGGCGGTGAAGGCGACGATGCTGACCGCGAGCAGCGCCGATCCCGCGAGGTCGGGCCAGTCGAAGGTCGCGGCGCCGATCGCGCCCGCCGCAGCGCCGAACACGGCGAGGATCAGGACCACGAAGATCAGATAGGCGATTTCGAACGCGATCCAGCCGGGCCCCAGCAGCCCTTCGAAGAAGCGGCGATAATCATAGGCGCGCATCGCCCGCGCGAGCGCGAAAGTGAGCGCGGCGACCACGCTCCAGATCGCGGTCGCGAGCAGCATCGCCGCGAGCCCGCCCCACGGCCCCGACGGCACGAAATATTCGGCCAGCTCGCGCCCCGTCGCATACCCCCCGCCGATGATCACCGCCTTGAGCGCGAAGCCCGGCAGCCAGAAGCGCTGGAACCGGCTCGCGCCCGTCGCCGCGCCGCTCATGCGAGACAGGCGTCCACGAGCGCGGCAAAGGCCGCGCCGCCGCGGATCGGATCGGCGACCGGCAGGCCGAGCCGCCGGCTTTCGGCGCCGATCAGCGCCTCGGCCGCCCCCGCGCCGAGGCTCGACGTGTTGAGGCTGACCCCGCCGCAGCGGATCGCGGGGTTGGTCCGGCTGCCGAGGCGGATGGTCAGGTCGATCACCTCCTCGACGCTCGGCAGGGCAAAGCTCTCCATGCCGAGGATCACCGTGCGCGACGGGTCGTGGCACACCACGAAGACGTCGGGCTGGCTGCCGTGGAGCAGCCCGAGCGACACGGCGGCATAGGCGGGGTTGAAGATCGATCCCTGCCCCTCGATCACGTCCCAATGATCGGCGGCCGCATCGGGGCTGAGAAGTTCCGCGGCCCCGGCCTCGAAGTCAGAGACCACCGCATCCATCGGTATGCCCGCGCCCGCGATCATGATCCCCGTCTGGCCCGTGGCGCGGAAATCGACGGCGACCCCGCGCTCGGCGAAGGCGCGATGGAGCGCCAGCGCGGTATATTTCTTGCCCAGCGCGCAGTCGGTACCGACCGTCAGCAGCCGCTTGCCGCTGCGCTTGCGCCCGTTCGCCACCGGGATGTCCGGCGGCGGACTGCGCACGTCGATCAGGCGCTGGCCGGTGCGCCGCGCCGCCGCGGCGAGCGCCGGGATGCTGCCCAGCCGGACATGCAGCCCGCTGACGATGTCGAGCCCGGCCTCCATCGCCTCGACCAGCGCCGCGACCCAGTTCGCACCGATCACCCCGCCCTGGTTGGCGACGCCGATCACCAGCGCCCGCGCTCCCGCCGCTCGCGCCGCCGCGGGAGCGAGCCGCGGCAAGCCGGTGGTGACCGTGCAGCCCTCGGCGCCATATTCGCCGACGCAGCGGTCCGCCGCCCAGTCGGCGAGCCCGAAGGCGGTCTTGGCATAGCTCGGTTCGGTGGTGTCGCCCAGGAACAGCAGATAGGGCTGCGGCAGGGTCAGCCGGTCGGACAAGCGTCCGGTGGGCGCGTTCATCGTTTCCAACTCCCGAACGATCAGAAGGCCATGTCGAGCGCAACGCCGATGGTGCGGGGTTGCAGCGGAATGTTCGACTGATAGGCCCGCTGGCCGAAGGCGTTAAGCGAGTAGGACCGCTGCGTCGACGCCCGTTCGTTGGTCAGGTTGCGGGCGTACAGGCGGACGGTCCAGTGATCGTCGAAAGTAACAGCGGCGCTGGCGTCAACGGCCGTATAGCTGTCGGACCAGAGGTTGTTCGGGCTGCTCGAGGGCAAGGACGCCAGCTTTGACGCATGGCGGACGCCCAGACCGATCTTTCCGCTCGCATTGCCGCCCACCGCGAAGCTGTAGTCGGCCTGCAACGACCCGGTAAATTTGGGAACGCTGGGCAGGCGCGCGCCATCGACGCCGGCGATTTCGGGAGCATCGGCGGTCAGTTTTGCATCGGTGTAGGCGGCGCTGGCGACCAGCGACAGCCCGGGTGCGGGACGCCAGGTCGCAGTGCCTTCGACCCCCTTGCTGACCGCGGACGGTCCGTTGGCCTGTCCCGTCACGCCGCCGAAGGGCTGGATGACCTGGATGTCGGTCCAGTCCATGTAGAAACCCGCCACTTCGACCGCGAGGGTCCGGCCCAGATTGCCCTTGAAGCCGATTTCGTAATTGACCAGCGTGTCCGCCTTGACCTGCGGCGGAACCCCCGGAAACACCACATTCGGCCCCCCGGGACGATAGCCGTTGGCGACGCGGGCATAGAACATCGCATCCTTGCTGATGTGGAACTGCGGACTGACGCTGTAGATGAACACATCTTCTTCCGAAGCCCCGGTGAAATTGGCGTCGCCGATGAACGGCCCGCTGCTGATCTGCCGGAACGTCTGCTTGTTCTTCGCGTAGCGAAGCCCCCCTGACAAGGCGAACATCTCGCCGAAATAGGCGGTCGCATTGGCGAACACCGCCGTCTCCTTGAACGTCGAGGGCAAGGACACGACCGCGCCCGGATCGAGCGCATTGGGCGCGCCCGAGAAATCGAACGTGCGCACCAGCTGGTGATTCTCGCTGTCCTCCTCGGTGTAAAAGGCGCCGAGCAGCCACTCGAAGCGATCGCTGTCGGGCGAGGCAAGGCGGATTTCCTGCGTGAATTTCTGCAGATCGAGCGCGACGCTGAACGGCGCCAGACCCGCGGGCACCGCACCGTCGGTCAGCGCCGGAAAGGCGATCCCGAAGATCAGCGTCGAATCCTGCACGCTGACCGTGCTGGTTTCGCTGTAGGTCGAGACCGACGTCAGCGTCGCAAAGCCGAGGTCATAGTCGAGCACCGCCGAATAATAATCGATGCTCTTGCGAAAGGGCTCGGGCAGGAAGGCGTTGTACGACCAGCCATCGCCCAGCGGCACGCCCGCCGCCGTCGACACGACGGTGTTGGTCGCGTTGGCGTCGATCGTCTGCCAGATGCCGCCGAGGCGGACCGTGAAATCCTCGGTCGCGTTCCACAACAGGCTCACCCGCCCGCCGCGCTGTTCGACATCGTTCGCGTCGGTCAGTGCGGGGTTGTTGACCGAGCTGACATAGCCCGGCGTCTTGCGCCACGAAAAGCTGCCCGTGATCCCGAGCCTGTCCTGAACGATGGGCGCGTTGACCATCACCTGCGCGGCCCAGCCCGGATTGCCCGCCTCGTCGACCGTGAACAGTTCGCCGCCGGCCTTGACGCTGAAATCGGTCGTGCTCGGCGCGACGGTCCGGTATTTGAGCAAACCCCCGATCGAGCTTGCGCCATAGAGCGTTCCCTGCGGTCCGCGCAGGATTTCGAGCCCGGCGATATCATAGGGCATCAGGTCGAGCGAATAGGTCGCGCTGCGGGCGTAGAGGCTGCTCGACCCGACCGGCGCATCGTCCAGATAGATGCCGACGGCCTGCGCCGACCCCACCGGCGCGATACCGCGCAGCGAAATGACCGATGTGCCCGGCTGCGAGCTGATCACCGTCATTCCGGGGACATATCCCGAATAATCGACCAGCGAGCCCGCGCCCTGTTCGCGCAGCGCGTCGCCGTTGACCACGGTGATCGAGATCGGAACGTCCTGAAGCGCTTCGACGCGCTTCTGCGCCGTAACGACGATCTCGCCCGGCGCCTCGACGGCGCCCGCTTCCTGCGCCTGCACCGGCATCGACACACCCAGCGCTGCAACGCTCGCTGCAATATAAAACCCCTGTTTCATCGTCCTACCCCCAGACTTGCGCCAGCAGGCGGCGGAAATTGCCCCCCAGCACGGCGGTGATATTGTCGTTGGAATAACCCCGGCGGATCAGCTCCTCGGTCAGGTCGAAGACCTTCAGCGGATGGTCGAAACCGTCGATGTCGATCTTGTCGCGGAACGCGTAGCTGTCCTTGTAGGCACCCTTAAGCAGCACATATTCCTGCGGCGGCATGTCGTCGTAACCGTGGAGGTCCGCGTCCGACCCGATCCCGACATGATCGACCCCGACGAGCTTGGCGACATGGTCGATATGGTCGGCCATGTGCCCGACGTTGGTCGGGTCGGTCGTGCGCACGAACATGCGCACCCCGGTGACGCCCATCACCCCGCCCTTTGCGGCAAGCGCCTTGATCGCTTCGTCGGTCTTGACCCGAGGATGGTCGACCAGTGCGCGCGCGTTGCTGTGCGTGATCGCGATCGGCCCTTTTGCGATCGCGATCGCGTCGAGCGTCGTCCGGTCGCCGCTGTGCGACACGTCGATCAGCATGCGCTGCTTTTCCATTTCGGCGATGATCGCGGCGCCATAGTCGCTGACGCCGCCGTCGACGCGCTCGGTGCTGCCCGACCCGAGCATGTTCTGCGTGTTATAGGTCAGCTGCGCACAGCGCAGGCCAAGGCGGCGAAACAGCGCGACATCCTCGACCGTCTCGAAATGCTCGGCATTCTGGATGCCCATGATGACCGCGCATTTCCGGTCCGCCTTGGCGCGGTCGAGGTCGGCAACCCCGTCGACGAGCGTGAAGACATGGCTGTTGCGCCCGGCGAAGCCCTGCCATCCCGCGAGATAGGCGAGCGCCTGCTGCTTCACCCCGGGACCGCCCAGACCATAGGCGTTGTGAAAGCCCGTGATGCCGCTCCTGCGGAACTCCTCGGCTTCGGCATCGGTCAGCCGGTGCGCGACGTAATTTTCGTCGAGCGTGACCTTCAGCGGCGCGAGCATGTCGATGACGAGCGACGAAGCGACCAGATCGACCGCGCGGCGCGAATAGCTGCGCGCAGGCGCAGCGACGAAGGCAAAGGCGCCGCGATTGATCATCGGCGCAGACACAGCAGCTCCCATCGCGCCGGCAACCAGTGCGCGGCGCGTCATCGGGAAGGAACGACTCATTCCACCCTCCATCTCTCTGGATGTTACGACTTCGAGACTATTGTCCTAATCAGAAAATTGTCAACCCAAATAGGATCGTCAACACGAACCCCAGATCGTGTCGGGGCAATGAATATGGCCGTCGCGATAGGCGACCCCCGGCACGCGGTCGCGCGCGAGGAAGGTCGGTCCGTCGAGGTCGACGATGTCGCAGAGCTGTCCCAGCACAAAGGACGGGGCCATCGACAGGCTCGTTCCCATCATGTTGCCGACCATCACGTCGAGCCCCAGCGTCTTCGCCTGCCGCGCGATCGCGAGCCCCTCGGTCAGTCCGCCGCACTTGTCGAGCTTGATGTTCACCACGTCGAACCGACCGACGAGCGTCGCGGTGTCGGCGAGCGACAGCGCGCTTTCGTCGGCGACGAAGGGCAGGCAGCGCTTCATTCCGTCGAGGTCGGCCTCGCGGCCGCGCCTCAGCGGCTGTTCGAGCTGCGCCACGCGGTTCGCGGTCAGCACCGGCACCAGTTCGCGCAGCGTCGCGGCGTCATAGCCCTGATTGGCATCGACCCCGATCCACGCATCGGGGCGCGCGGAGCGGATCGCCTCGACTCGCGCGACATCCTCGGCCAGGTCGCCGGTCAGCTTGACCTTGACCGGCGCGGCGGGATCGATCGCCCGCACCGCGTCCGCCATCGCATGCGGCGCATCGGCGCCGAGCGTCAGCGTCGAGCGAAGCGCGCGCGGCGCGTCGAGCCCGGCAAGCTGCCACACCGGTCGCCCCGCCTGTTTTGCCTCGAGTTCCCAAAAGGCGCAGTCGAGCGCGTTGCGCGCGCCGCCGGGCGGCAGCAGATGCTGCAACTCCTCGCGCGTCGCGCCGCTCTCGATCGCCCCGCGCACGCGTTGCGCCTGACCCAGCATATGATCGATGTCGTCGCCGAGATAATAGACTCCCGCCCCTTCGCCGCGCCCGCTGTGCACGCCGTCCGAAATCTCCGCGACGAGCAGCGCGGTCTCGGTAAACACATGCCCCGAAATGCGGAACGGCCGGTGATAGGGAAAGCGCTCGACCCGAAGGTCGAGCGCCAGTTTCCGCCTGTCCATCGTCGCCATCAATAGACGAGGCCGAAGCCGTAGAGGTTGAAGGCGATCGTCACCCACACGAGCACCAGCGCCGCGAGCAGGAGCAGCAGCGCGCCGAGCGTCATCGTCCAGCGGCGCTTGTCGCGAACCGTCTGGACAAGGTGCCAGGCCGAAGCCGCGAGCAGCCCGAAGGTCGCGATCGGGGTGAGCAGGCGCAGCGACTGGATCAGCCAGTCGAGCGGGCCGCCGACCGCGCCGATGTCCGCCGAAAAGGCGGCGATCAGCCCCAGCCAGCCGGCCACCGCGACCAGCACCAGCCAGGCGAACAGGCGCGACAGGCGATAGGCGCGTCGCGCCTTGCCGGTGAGCGCGAATTCGGCGCCGAAGCTGCGCCGGACCAGCGCGCGCACCGGCCAGGCCAGCGCAGCGAGCGCCGCGACGAACAGCGCCGCCATCAGCGCGGGCAGCAGCCACGCGGCGTTGGTGCCCGCGGGCGCGGGTTCGAACACCATGAAGGGCGAACCCGCATCGACGCTCATCCGGACGACGCGGCCATCCTTGACCTCGGCGGCGAGCCGCTCGCCGGTGCCGGTGTCGCGCCACACAAAGGGTTCGACCTCGACCCAGTCGCGCGCGCCGGCGCCCAGGCCGTCGAGCGCGGGGAACTGCAGCTTGCCGTCGGCATCGACCAGGATCTGCGCCTGCCCGAGCAACCCGGTCAGGCTCATGAAGTTGGTGAAGGCGCCGCGGCTGCTGACATAATGGCCGACCATCATCTGCGCATGTTCGCGCGCGGTCTTGTCGTCGACGCGGCCGGGCTTGTCGGTGCCGGGCAAATAGCGGTCGGCGAATTTGTGGAAGAGCGCGCTGCGCACCGCCCCCGTCGCGCCATCCTTCCCCGCGCTATTCATCGAGATGTACAGGCCGATGTCCGAATCGGGGAACAGCCACAGATAGGAATGGAACCACACCGTGTCGCCGCCATGGCCGATCGCGCGGTGGCCGTTCACCTGCTGCTCGTAGAAGCCGAGCGCCATCGTGTTGAGCGGACCGACGCCGGGCGCGCGGAAATCATGCATCGCCTTCGCGGTTTGGGGCTTCATCAGTCCGGCGCCGTCGTTGAGGTGCGCCATCATGAACTTGCCCATGTCCTCGCCCGCCGCCGACAGGCTGCCCGCGGGCGCCGGGAGGACGATCTCGAACGGCTTCGCCTTCCCGGCGGCGGTCGCATAACCACTCGCCATCAGCGGCTTCAGCGCGGCGGGAAGCGGCTGGCGGAACGTCGCATGCTTCATCCCGAGCGGGGCGAAGACATGACGGTCGACATAATCGTCGAACGACTGTCCGCTGACGCGCTCGACGATATAGCCGGCGAGCGCGGTGGCATAGTTGGAATAGGCCGGGGTCGTTCCGGGTGCGAACACCCGCGCCGGCAGCGCCTCCCTGGCATAGGTCTTCAGCGGCATCGCCGCCTTCGGGTCGCTGCTCATCAGGTGGCGGATCGATTCCTCGAACCCCGGCGTGTGCGTCAGGATCTGGCGCATCGTGATCGGCTTGCCCTGATAGGGCGGAATTTTGAAATCGAGATAGGCGTTGACGTCCTTGTCGAGGTCGATCTTCCCCGCCTCGACCATCTGCATCACCGCGGTCCAGGTGACGAGCTTCGACACCGAGCCGGGACGGAACAGCGTCGTCGCGGGATCGACCGGCTTGCGCGTCGCGACGTCGGCGAAACCATAGCCCTTCTGTAGCACGGGCCCGTCGCCGCGCACGACGACCACGACCGCACCCGCGATCTGCCCGCGTTCGAGCGCATAGGGCATGAACCCGTCGAGCCACGCCTCGACATCGGCGGCGTCGAGCGGCACGCGCGCCGCGGCGGGCGCCGCGGGCGCGGTCGCGCGCGTTTCGACGGGTTTCGCCGCCGGGGGCTGCACCGGCCCCTGTGCGGCGAGCGGCAGCGCGGCCATGGCCGCCAGTCCGATCATCAGCTTGCGAACGAAACGCATAGCATCCTCCCCTTTTTCCGGTGGTCGTCACGGCACCTTGCGGCGAGCCGCGCGACCCCTTACCAAGGATCAACATCTTATGACCCAATAGGGACATAATGATCCTGATTAGAAAATTGTCAAATGGGATATGACCGAACCGATGACAACCCCGACCAAACCGCCGACGCTGGGGGAAGTGATGCGCGGAATCCGCGCCCGAAACCGCTGGACGCTCAAGGAGATGAGCGCGAAGTCGGGCATCCCCGTCTCGACCCTGTCCAAGGTCGAGCATGACCGGCTGACGCTGAGCTACGACAAGCTCCAGCAACTCAGCCAGCGGCTGAACATCCGCATGTCGGACCTGTTCGCCGAAGAAGGCGAGCCGAGCGCGCCGCGCGTGACCGGCCGGCGCAGCATCGGCACGATCGACAATGCGGTGCGGGTGACGACCGACAATTACGACTATCACTATCTGTGCACCGACCTCCGGCAAAAGCGGATGATCCCGATCATCACCCGCATCCGCGCGCACAGCGCAACCGAATTCGGCGAGCTCGTCCGGCATCAGGGCGAGGAATTCATCTATGTGATCGAGGGCCGCATGGCGGTGCACACCGAATATTACGACCCCGTCGTGCTCGAAGCGGGCCAGGGCATCTACCTCGATTCGTCGATGGGCCACGCCTATGTCGTCGCCGACGGCTGCGAAGAGGCGCTGGTGCTCGGCGTCTGTTCCAGCGCCGACGACGGGCTGATGGATTCGCTGATGAGCCTGCACGGCGAAGGCGAAGGCGGGCTCTGACTGCGGCGGGCGCGCCGCCCGGCCCGGCAAGAAAATCTTGCCGGGTCCGAACGAAGCTTTGCACGACAAATCCCAACTCCTTTGGTAGATAAATACCCAGTCGTTCCGGACCGGCCGCTCTCCCCTCCTGCTGGCCGGCCCGGGGCGCCTCGCGGCTTTTGATGGATGTCAGCTTGCTCCGCGTCACCAACGGCTAAAGCGCGCGAATCCCGAGCGACAACGCAGGCTTCGTGATCCGGACAGGAGACGACCATGGCCCGACCCGCTCGACGCCGGCGCGCTGCGCCGCGCCCGATTCCCCCGCTGCCCCACCCGACCTGGCGGCTCGACAGCCCCGCGCCGGCGCCCGCACGCCCGCTGCGCGCCGGCGAATTCTGGGAACGGCTAGGGCTTTAGCGCCGACCGCGCCGTCCATCCCCGCAGCCCCGAGGCTGCGGACGGGTGCCTCCATCAGGCCGGGCTGGCCTCGACCGCGATGGCGCGGTACGGCGTCCCCGCGCGCCGGTGCGCGCCACTGCCCCCGCGACAAGAGGAACACCCGCATGACCCGCCCGACCGCCGGCTTCGCGCTCAACCAGACGATGCTGCGCGTGCGCGATCCGCAGGAATCGCTGCGCTTCTACCGCGACATTCTGGGCATGACCCTGCTCCAGCGGCTCGATTTCGAGGAGATGCAATTCTCGCTCTATTTCCTCGCCTATCTGGCCGAGGGCGAGACGGTGCCCGCCGATCCCGCGGAGCGCGCGCGCTTCATCTTCGACCGCGAGACCACGCTCGAGCTGACGCATAACTGGGGGACCGAAACGCAGGCCGCGTCGCCCTATCACAACGGCAACAGCGACCCGCGCGGCTTCGGCCATATCGGGATCAGCGTGCCCGACGTCGAGGCCGCCTGCGCCCGCTTCGAGGAGATGGGCGCCCATTTCGTCAAGCGCCCCGACGACGGCAAGATGAAGGGCATCGCCTTCCTCGCCGACCCCGACGGCTACTGGATCGAAATCCTGTCGTCGGCGCGCATGGGGGATTTCCTCGCCGGCGTCTGATTTCCGGACGACACCCCTGCCTTTCAGCGCACCCGCCACTTCGCCGGCATCTCCGCGGCCGGGCACCAGCGCCGCGGCGCCTCGGTGTCCTGGATCGTCAGCTGGATGCGCGTCGGCGACAGGATTTTCATTTCCATCTCCCAGTCGGGCAGGAAAAAGGCCTTGCCCGCGCGCTCGACCTTGCCCAGCGCGCCGACGAAATTCTCGTCCTCGCTGCCCGGCGCGCCGCCGCCCCGGATCAGACCCAGTCGCCGGCCGTCATAGAAGATCGCCTCGAATCCCGGCTCGGCGCACGGCTCGCTCTCGGACACATAATAGCCCGCGAGGATGCCCAGCGGCGCGACGGGCTTCTGCCCTGCCCCCTGCGCGCTCGAGGCCGCCCCCGCCGCGGCGGCGCATTGCTGGCGAAGCGAACGCAGCGCGGCGGTCGACCCGCCAAGGTTCATATAGCTGAGCGCCTGCCATTCGTCGCCGCCGCTCGCGCTCGCGATCAGGTCGAGCCCGCTGTCGGCGCCGACCAGCAGCGTCTCGACACCGGGATCGAGCGCGCCGCTCAGGTCCGCCTTGCCCGGCTCCTGCACCAGCGTCTGCGTCGCGTCATAGTCGCCGTTGGCGCTGCCCGTGAAGTTGATCAGCAACGGTTGCCCGGCCACCGGCAGCGCCAGCCCCGGCTTCGGGACGACGGTCATATAGACCCCGCCGCCCGGCTGGCAGCGCAGCCCGAGCGCCGCGAATTCGGGATGCCCGATGGTCGCCGCCACCGCACCGGCCCCGCTGCCGGCGAACTGCCAGCGCGCCTCGTGCATCGGCGGCGGCGCTTCGCTCCCCGCCGCGCCCTGCCGCTGCTGATCGGCCGCATAATCGGCGTCGGTCCAGCGATGGCGCTTGATCACGTCCCATTTGCGTCCGTTCCACGCGAGCGTCTCGACGCAGCCCTCGGCCCCCGCGCCGCCGCACGCGGTGCCGTGCACCGGCGTCTCGAGCCCCTTGCGCCCGCGCCCGAGGTCGACCGCGCTCCACCCGCGCACATTGTCCTGATAAATCTCGCGCAGCCCGCGCGGCCCCGACCCGAGGATCGCGATCACGCAGCCCGCGGTACCGCACCACGCCGAATAGCCCGCGTTCGAACAGCGCGTCGCGGCATATTCGAGCACCCAGTCGGGCTTGCCGTCGCTGGTCAGTTCGACCTCGGTGGCAAAGGCGGCGCGGTCGGCGATGAACTTGCCCCCGCCGCTCCGGCATTCGGCCTTGAGTTCATCATAGGCCGCCTGCACCTCGCGCGGCCAGGCCTTCGACGGGTTTCCGGCAGGCGCGGTCGGTGCCGCGGCGGCTTGCGCCGACCAGGCGGCAAGCGACAGGAAAGCGAACAGGCTACGCATGGCAATATCTCCTGAACGGCGGACAGCCCCGCCATGATCGGCCGCGACCGGACCGGGTGGGTCGCGCCCCGGATCCGGCCGCGGCCGCGATGCGCGGCCATCCACCCGGCGCATCGAAGCCCGTCATTGCGCGGCTCCGCTCCCCCGCGACGCGATCAACCCTTGGCGAGCGGATTGCGGATGAAACCGAGCCCCGCGGCGATCAGCCCGGCGCCAGCCAGCAGCAACAGCCAGACGCCGAAACCCAGCGCGAGCTGGTTCGACACCATGCCGCGCGCCACTTCGGGCGCCATCGAAACGATCGCCGACTTGAGCATGACCACGAGCAGCGCCGCGACGATCGCCGCGCCCCCGGTCACGAGCATCGGTATCCGCTCGGGCTTGCCCGACCAGGCGACCCATCCCAGCCACAGCGCCGCCACCGGTGCGGCGAAGCGCAGGAACAGCAGGCTGCTCATCGTGTCGAACCCCGATTTGCCTTCCCCCATCATGCGCGCCGCCTGCGCGGCCATGTTGAGATCGTCCATCGCGCCGCCCAGCCCGATCAGCGTCGCGCCGGTCATCGGTCGCGGCAAGGCCAGCGCCTCGAAGAAACAGGCGGCGAGCACCACCAGCGCCAGCGGCGCGGCGAGCGATCGCGTGAACATGTCGCCGACCCGCGCCCCACCCGGCGATGCCGACAGCCCCGACAGGTCGACATTGATGTTGCCCAGCGCCGCCAGTGCCGCACCGCTGACCGGATAAATCTCCTTCGCCGCGCCGTCGCTGCTTTCGAAATCGACCGCCATCCCGGCGACCGGCGGCTTGTCGCCGCGCCAGTCGGTCCGCGTGAAGCGATGGCGCGACCCATCCTCGGCCGAGATCGCACCGCCGCCTTCGGCTTCGTTGAAACCCAGAATCTTGCCCTTCATCACCCGCACTCCCTTGCGTCACGGCCCGGCCCGCACGCGCTTTCGGGCACGCCGTCGCCGGGATAGGGCGCCTTCTATCGACGCGGTTCACCCCAAGTCTTGATGCGATTCTCAAGAAATTCTAAAGCGATGGCGGGAGGGGGTCGTATTGATGGCAAGCACCCATTCGTCGCGCAGGCGCAGGCGCCTGTGGCATTTCGCGAATGCCGCGTTTGACGAGGCCAGCTGGGCGCTCCGCGTCGACGGCCGGATCGTAGCGCTGGAGGGCAAACCGCTCGAGGTGCTGCACGAACTGCTGCTCCGCGCCGGCGAGGTCGTCACCAAGGACGAGATACTCGATGCCGTCTGGCCGGGGGTGATCGTCGTCGAGGGATCGCTCGCCACCGCGATCTCGAAACTGCGCAAGGCGCTGGGCGGCGCGTCGGACGCGATCATCGCGACGGTACCGCGCGTCGGCTATCGCTTCGTCGCGCCGGTCGTCGTCGAAAGCATCGACACTCCGCTCGCCCCGCGCTTTGCCTTCGCGCCGGGCGACGGCGTTCCCGGACGCAAGCTGTGGCTGCTCGACCGGCCGCTCGGCGGCACCGGCAGCGAAGATGTCTGGCGCGCACGCCAGGCAAAGACGGGCGAGGTGCGCGTCTTCAAATTCGCCGATGCTCCCGACCGGCTGCGCAGCCTGAAGCGCGAGGCGGCGCTGTCGCGCCTGCTCACCGCCGGCATGGGCAGGGCCGCCCCGATCCCCGCGCTCCACGAATGGAATTTCGACGCCGCGCCCTTCTTCCTCGAATATGCCTGGGGCGGTGAGGACCTGCTGGCATGGGCCGAAGCGGTGGGCGGGCTGCCCGCGATCGCCCCCGACCTGCGCCTGTCGATTGCCGCGATGATCGCGCGCGCGCTCGCGTCGGTCCACGGCATGGGTATCCTGCACAAGGACCTGAAACCCGCCAACATCCTGATCGACGCGGGCGAAGACGGACCGACCGTCCGGCTCGTCGATTTCGGCAGCGGACGGTTGATGGATGACGCGGTGCTCGCGAGCTACCACATCACCGACCCCGGCTCGCTCGATACCGATCTCGGCAAGGACGAACCGCGTTCGGGCACCCTCGCCTATCGCGCGCCCGAGCTTGAGGGCGAGGCCATGCCGACCGCAAAGAGCGACATCTATGCGCTCGGCCTCATCCTCTACCAGCTCGTCGCCGGCGATTTTTCCGCAACGCTCGCGCCGGGGTGGGAGGCACGCGTCGCCGACCCGCTGCTGCGCGACGATATCGCGCGCGCCGCCGCGGGCACGCCCGGCGAACGGCTCGCCAGCGCCGAGGAGCTCGCTGATCGCCTCGACCGCCTGCCCGAGCGCCGCGCCGCCGCCGCGCGCGAAGCCGAACGGTCGGCGCGTCTCGCCGAGCAACAGAAACGCGAGGAACGGCGGGCCGCGCGGCGCCCGTGGGTGCGCGCCGCCTTTGCCAGCCTGACCGTCGGCCTGCTGACGACCTCGGCGCTCGCCCTCTACGCCTGGCAACAGCGCGACAAGGCGGTCGCGGCGCGCGAGCTCGCCGAAACCAGCTATGCCTTCATCGCCGAGGATGTGCTCGGCAGCCCCGATCCGGCGAAGTCGAGCGCCGACGAAACGGTGATCGACGCGATCAAGCGCGCGAGCCGCCAGATCGACCAGCGCTTCGCCGGTGCCCCGCATGTCGCGGCGCGCCTGCATCTTGCGGTCGCCCGCGCCTTCCACCAGCGGTCGGACTTCGACACCGCGCGCGCCGAATATGCACGCGCCGATGCCCTGTTCGACAAGGCCGGCGAGGCGTCGGGCGACGACGCGGCGGTCGGGCGGCTGGGGCGCATCCATATGGAAGCGACCTCGGGGCAACCCGAACGCCTCGAAGCCGCCGGCAAGCTGCTGGCCGAGGAACGCCAGCGGCTGGGCGCGCGCGGCGAGGCCGGCCGGGTCGGCTTCGCGCTGGCCTCGGCCGAAGGCGCCTATGGCTATATGGCCGACATCGAAGCCGCCGAGCGGGCGTTTCGCCGCGCCGCGGCGATCGGCGCAGCCGCCGGCAGCGGCATCCCGCCGGGACAATTGCTCAAGGCGCGGTCGTCGCTGGCGCTGACGCTGATGCGCCTCGGCCGCGCCGCCGAGGCCGAACCGGTCGCGCGCGCGATCGTCGCCGATTCGACGCGTATCCGCGGCGGCGACCATCCCGACACGCTCGTCACGCGACAGCATTGGCTGAACAGCCTGTCGATGACCGGGCGCCACGACGAAGCCCTCGCCGCAAGCGCCCCGCTCCTCGCCGCGATGCAAAAGCGTTTCGGTCCCGACCACCGCTTCACGCTGGGCCTCCATTCGACGCGCTTCGAAAGCTACGCCGCACTCGGGCGCTATGACGCGGCGGCCGGCGAAGCCGAACGCGTCTGGAAGGGCGCCGCCGCGCAGGCCGGACCCGCATCGCATCAGGCGCTCGTCGGCCAGGTCGACTATGCGTCGGCGCTCTGCCAGACGGCGCGCAAAGGTGAAGCGCTGGGGATCGCGAGCGACGCGTTGGCGACGGTCCGTTCAGCCTTCGGCGCCGATTATCCGCTGACCCATGTGATCCGCTATTTCACTGCCGAATGCATGATCGCCAACCGGCGCTTCGCCGATGCTGGCGCGCTGCTTCGCGGGCTCGACCGCAACGCTGTCGCGCAGCTGATCGGCAATCCCGACGTCGGCGCCGCGGTCGATCTGGCCGAGGCCGAAGTCGCCTTCGGCCAGGGCGATCGTGCGGGCGCGAAACGGCTCGTCACAAAGGCCGCCGCCACGCTTGCCAAGGGCCAGGACCAGGCCGCGCAGCGCCGCGTCGCCCATCTGACCGCCGCGCTCGGCGGCTAGCGCCTTTCACCGATCGGCCGGCGCCCCGTAGCGGCGCCGGCCGTCGCGATCACAGACCCGCGCCGCCCAGCTTGTAGGTGAGCTGGAGGTAAACGCTGCGCCCGATGCTGTCGAACCAGCTGGTGTTGTAATAAGGATAGCTCGACCAGGTCGGATCCTTCACCGGCATCTTGTCGAACAGGTTCTTCACCGTCAGCGACCCGCGCAGATGGTCGGTGAAGTCGTACTGCATCGTCGCGTTGAACAGGTAGCTCGCCTTGATGAAGGCGTCCTCGTCATAATTGGGCAGCTTGCCGAGCCGCGTGCCCGACAGCGTCAGGCGCAGGCCGTCGAGCGCCCAGCTGATGCTGCCGTTCGACTTGTCGCGCGGCAGGTAATAGCCGCTGTCGGCCGCCAGCTTGTTCTCGACCGGGTCGCCCGGATACTGGACAAAGCTGTGCTTGAACACATGGCTGTGCGCCAGCGACAGCGTGAAGTCGCCGAAGCTGGTCGGCAGCGTACCGCGGAAGGCGACGTCGATCCCGCTCGTCTTTTCGCGCGCCACGTTGATCGGGTTGATCGCGATCGACTCGATCTGGTTTATGAGCGCGCCACTGGCGAAGCGCTTGATGCGCGCCAGCGCCGCCTGACAGGTCGGCGAATTCGGGTCGAGCGCGATGTTATCGTCGCCGTCGGGGCGGCAATCGGCCTCGTCGCGGGCAAGGTCGCTGGCGCGCAGGTCGTTGACCTGATTGTCGAGCGAGACGCGGAAATAGTCGACCGACACGCTGATCCGGTTCGACGGCGCAAATACGAGCCCTGCGGTCAGCGTCTTGCCCGTTTCGGCCTTCAGGTCGCGGTTGCCGCTGCGCTGCGCGACGACGTCGACGTCATAATCCTCGCAATCGCTGATCCCGGCGGCCGGATCGTCCTGACGGCAGGCGTAATAGTCGATGACGCTGGTTTCGACATTGCCCGGCCCGGTGAACAGATAATGGAGGTCGGGCGCGCGGAAGGCGGTGCCATAGGCCGCGCGGAACAGCAGGCTCTCGACCGGACGGACTTCCAGCCCGCCATTATAGGTGAATTTTCCGACGTCGCGCCCCGCATAGCCGAAACGATCATAGCGCCCCGCCCCCGTGACGGCCACGAAATCGAGCACCGGCACGCGCACCTCGCCGCCGAACGCGGCGTGGCTGCGCTTTCCGGCACCGTCGCTGTCCTTCCAGCTGTAATAATAATCGGTGAGCGCCAGCGGATCGGGGCGCAGGTCGTAGCCCTGCTTGCCATATTCGGCGACCAGCGCGACCCCGACCGCCCCCGCGGGCAGCTGGAACAGCTCGCCATTGGTCAGCGTCGCCTGCGCATTGCTCGTCCAGCTATAGGGGCGATAGACGGTGTCGGCCGAGATGCTCTCATATTCGGCGCGCGTCAGCGCGCGATAGAGCTTCGCCGGATCGGCGTTGAACGCCGGATAGCCGCGATCGCCGATCCCGTCCTGATCGCCCAGGAAAAAGGCCTTGGCCTTGCTGTTGATGATCTGCGGCCAGCGCACCACCGACTGGTAGCGGCTGTAGTTGAACGACAGCTCATAGTCCCAGCTCTTGCCGAAACTCCCGCGGACGCCGGGGGTGATGCTGTACGTCGTCTGCTTGCTGCGCTGCATCTCGAACCCGCCGGCTTCCTCCGGCGTGAACTGGCGCCCCCAATCCTCGATCTGGTCGGTGAACTTGTTGAAGAAATAATTGTCGGCGCTGCTCGACGATTGTTCGAAAGCCCAGCTCGTGACGTCGTACATCAGCCGGACCTTGCTGATCCCCAGCTGCGCGTCGACGAACAGCTTGGCATTGTCCGACAGCTCGTAGGATGCGGATGCGAAGCTGTTGAAGCCCTTGCGGCCCGAAATGATCGTGCCGTAGCCGATCGATTCCTTGCTGCCGCAGAAATCGCCGTAACGCGGCCGGTTATATTGCTGGATCGTGCCCATGTTCAGGCCCGACAGCCGTTCGCACGTCCCGGCTTCCGGGGTGATATAATCGTCCCAGTAATCGGCACGATAAAAGGTGCGCCGCGCCACGCGACTCGATGCCGTCGGACCATCCTCGGTGCTGTCCTGGATGCTGCGCTGGAACGCCCACAGCGGGCGCTGGTCGAGATATTCGATCCCGCCGACGATGTTGAAGCGCCCCGACGACCAGCCACCGGTCGCGGTGAAGCGGTGCGACAGCCCGCCGCCATGCTCGGTGCGGCCGTGGCGATAGTCGAGCGTGACGCCGTCGAGCTTTTCCTTCATCTTGAAGTTGACGACCCCGGCGATCGCGTCCGAACCATAGATCGCCGATCCCGCCCCGCTCAGAATCTCGACCTTGTCGATAAGGCTGACGGGGATGTTCGAAATGTCGGTGAAATTGCTGCGGCCGATATAGGGCAGCGGAAAATCGGCGATGCGGCGCCCGTTGACCAGCACCAGCGTATGGTTGGGGCCAAGCCCGCGCAGGTCGACCTGCTGCGCGCCGGGGGTGAAGTCGGCGCTGCTGCCCGATTGCGGGCTCTGCGTCTCGCCGCTGTTCTGCGTCATCGCGGCAAGCAGGTCGGGGACGCTGGTGTAACCGTTGGCGCGGATCGCGTCCGAATCGATCGTCGTGACCGGCGACGGCCCCTGGTCGCGGATCGTCGGGATGCGCGATCCGGTGACGATGATCTCCTCCGCGTCAGCCGCGCTGCCCGCTTCCTGCGCAAAGGCGGGCGCGACCAGCGCGGGTGCGCAGACGCCGATCGCCAAAAGCACACGAACCGACCGCTTGTCGAATTTCGTCATCATACAACCCCTTATCCTGCCCGAATCTTGTCCGGACCGACTCGATGCCCTGCGCGCCGCGTCCAGATGTTTCATCCACCCCACCAGAAAGCGTCGATAATTTCAATCAATATGATGGAATCGGAAATCATATTGTCATTCACGGTCGACATTCTGTAACATCGCGCTCGTTCGAAAACGAAAGGATGGGTCGATGTCGCGTTCGCTCCTGTGGGGATTGCTGCTGCCGCTGTTCGCGGCGCTCGGGCTGTCGCTGACCCCCGCCGCGGCGAAGGCGGCGAAGGAAAAACCGGTCGAACATTATGTGTTCGGCAAGCTCGATACGCCCACCCCCGGCCCCGTTTCGGGCGGGCTGCTGCTGATGGGCGGCGGCGACCGCAACGTCGATTCGATGAAATGGTTCTTCGGGAAGGCCGGAAACGGCCATATCGTCGTGATCAGCGCTTCCTATGGAAAGGAGATCGGCGAGGAATTCTTCAACGAGGTCGGCGGCATCCAGTCGACCGAAATCTTCGTCTTCCACGCGCGGTCGCAGGCGTATGACAAAAAGATCCTCGACAGGCTGCGCAAGGCCGACGGCATCTTCATCGCCGGCGGCGATCAGGCGCGCTACGTGCGCTACTGGCGCGGCACGCCGGTGAACGAGATACTCGACGCGCATGTCGCCGCGGGCAAGCCGCTCGCCGGCACCAGCGCCGGGCTCGCGATGCAGGGCGAAAAACTCTACGGCGCGATGGACGACGGCAGCATCAAAAGCCCCGAGGCGCTCGCCGACCCGCTCGGCCCCGCCAACACGATCGAAGGCGACTTCCTCCACCTCGCGCTTTTGAAGGGCATCGTCACCGACACCCATTTCAAGGAACGCGACCGCCTCGGCCGCCTCTTCGCCTTCGTCGCCAAGGCCCAGGTCGGGCGCGACCCCGCCGCGCCCGCGATGCTCGGCCTCGGCGTCGACGAAAGCGCGGCGCTCGCGGTCGAACCCGACGGCAGCGGCCGCATCTTTGCGACCGCACCCGACGGCTATGCATGGGTCGTCGACGGCGCCGGGCTGCGCGGTGCGGCCGCCGGCCGCCCGCTCGACGCACCGCGCGTCAAGGTCACGGGCGTCGGTCCGGGCTCGCTGATCCACCTGCCCTCGGGCCGCGTCGACAATCCGGTGTTCGTGCGCAACTACGCCGCGCGTGCCGGCGCGATCACCGAAGTCCCGCGCTGGTCGCTCGCGATCCACGGCGGTGCCGGGGTGATCGAGCGCGGTTCGCTCTCGCCCGAAAAGGAAAAGGCCTATCGCGCCGGGCTGGACGAAGCGCTGCGCACGGGCGGCGCGGTGCTCGACAAGGGCGGCGCGGCGCTCGACGCGGTCGCCGCGGCGGTGCGCGTGCTCGAGGACAACCCGCTGTTCAACGCCGGTCGCGGCGCGGTCTTCACCGCCGAGGGCAAGAATGAACTCGACGCTGCGATCATGGACGGCAAGACGCAAAAGGCTGGCGCGGTCGCTGGCGTCACCCGCACCCGCCACCCGATCGACCTCGCGCGCGCGGTGATGGACAAGAGCCCGCACGTCATGCTCGCGCGCGACGGCGCCGACCGTTTCTCAGTCGAACAGGGGCTCGAACAGGTCGACCCCAGCTGGTTCCGCACCGAGGAACGCTGGCAGCAATTGCTCGCCTGGCGCAAGAAGCAGCAGGCCGCGCTCGACCTCACCCATTTGTTCGGCACCGTCGGCGCGGTCGCGCTCGATGCCGACGGCCATCTCGCCGCCGCGACCTCGACCGGCGGCATGACCGGCAAGCGGTGGGGCCGCATCGGCGATTCGCCGGTGATCGGCGCGGGCACCTATGCCAAAAACGGCCAGTGCGCGGTTTCGGCGACCGGGTCGGGCGAATATTTCATCCGCGAAAGCGCCGCGCGCCAGGTTTGCGACCGCGTCGCGTGGAAGGGCGAAAGCCTGAAGGATGCGGCGCAGGAAACGATCATGGCGGTCGGCGCGATCGGCGGCGACGGCGGCCTGATCGCGATGGGTCCCGACGGCGACCCCGCCTTTGCCATCAACGACCTCGGCATGTATCGCGGCCGCATGCGCGCCGGGGAAGTTCCACAAACCGCGATCTTCGCCGACGAAAAGCTCGCCGACTGATGGCGAGCGGGGGCGTCAGTCTCGACGAGATCGACGAACGCCTGCTCACCCTGCTGCGCGACGACGCGCGGCAGACGATCGCCCAGCTCGCCAAGGAACTCGGCATCTCGCGCGGTGCGATCTACGCGCGCCTCGCGCGGCTCGAGGATGCCAATGTCGTCGCGGGATACACCGTCCGCCTCGGCACCGCCTTCGCCGCCAGCCGCGTCCGCGCGCATATGATGATCAAGACGCTGCCGCGCTTTCACCGCGAGGTCGAAACGGCACTCGCCACGCTGCCGCAGGTGCAGGCAATCCACGCGATCAGCGGCGAATATGACATTATCGCGATGCTCGAGGCCGAGGACGGCGTTCAGCTCAATGAACTGATCGACGACGTCGGCCTGCTCGACGGGGTCGAACGCACCACGACCTCGGTGATCCTCGCGACCAAGATCGAACGATAAACCCCGCCTACTCGGCTTCGGTGGTCAGCCCCAGCAGCGGGATGCCGATCGACCGCCGGCCGCCGAAATCGGATCGCACAACGACCGCGCCCAGTCGCTCCATATATTCGACCAGCCGGCGCACACGCCCCGGCGAACGCGTACCATAGGCGCGGCCCAGCGCGTCGTCGTCGGGACAGGGTTCGCCGTCCATCGCCGCGCGCACGATCAGCAGGAAGGGTGCGAGCACATCGTCGGGCAGGCGCGACGCGGCATCGAGCGCCTCCTGCCAGCGCGGCTCGGCGGGGTCGAACACCCCGCCCTTCGCCAGCGCAAAGCGGCGGCGAAAGGCGGCGAGGTCGAGCGGCACGCGCGGCAGTTTCTGCATCCGGCAGCGCACCGAAAAATCCTGATAGAGAAAGGCTTCGGGATGAAAGGCCGCGTCGGGGTCGGCCAGCATTTCGCGCAGCGCATCGGTCACCGCGGCGTCGACCTCGGCCGCGTCGGGCGCGCCGGGCGCCAGCTCGGGGAACAGCAGCCCCTCGCTGGAGCTCGCATCTTCGTCCTGCTCGGCGATCTGACGCAGCACTTCACCCGCAGCCACGGGGGGTGGGACCGGCGGCGGCGGCGGCGGGGGCGCGGCTTCGAGTTCGGCGAACAGCATCGTGCGCATCTCGACCGGCTCGGCGGCGGGCAGCGGCAACAACCCGTGCGTGCCCATCCGCGTCGAGGTTTGCGTCGCGCCGATCCGCACCGATACCGGGCGGCGCGCGATCGCGGGGCCCAGCCCCAGGAAATGCCCGCGTTCGAGGTCGCGGATCGACTCGGCCTGACGGCGCTCCATGCCGAGCAGGTCGGCGGCACGCGCCATGTCGATATCGAGGAAGGTGCGCCCCATCAGGAAATTGCTCGCCTCGGCGGCGACGTTCTTCGCGAGCTTCGCGAGCCGCTGCGTCGCGATCGCACCGGCCAGCCCGCGCTTGCGTCCGCGGCACATCAGGTTGGTCATCGCGCTCAGGCTGGCGCGGCGCACCGCATCGGACACGTCGCCCGAGGCGGTCGGCGCGAACATCTGGGCCTCGTCGACGACCACCAGCGCGGGAAACCAGTGCTCGCGCGGGGCATCGAACAGCGCGTTGAGGAACACCGCAGCGCAGCCCATCTGCGCCTCGATGTCGAGCGTCTCGAGGCTGAGCACCACCGATGCGCGATGCTCGCGGATACGTGCGCCCATCGCCGCGATCTCGCGCTCGTTATAGTCGCCCGCGTTGACGACAACGTGACTGTGCGCATCGGCCAGGGTGACGAAATCGCCCTCGGGGTCGATGACGATCTGCTGCACCATATCGGCGCTCTGTTCGAGCAGGCGGCGCAGCAGGTGCGATTTGCCCGATCCCGAATTGCCCTGCACCAGCAGGCGCGTCGCCAGCAGTTCCTGCACATTGACGTGCACCGCCCGGCCCGTGCCGTCGGTTCCGATTTCGATGCTGATGTCCACGCCCGCGCCCTAGCCCGGCGCCGTGCGACTGACAACCGGACGCCCTCGCGATGCTTGGCATTTCATCGCATCGCGCGCAAAGGACGCGCGATGAACTTCGACGACCAGATGTTTCGCTATTTCGGCACCACCGACCTCGGCGCGCTGCATCCCGATGCGCTCGCCGCCGGGACCGAGCGGATGCGGGTCGATTTCGGGCTCGAAACCAACAAGGGCCGCCGTTTCGCATTATGGGCGCTGATGCATATGCTCGGCGTCGCCCCCGATCTCGACGTCGCCTTCGCCGACCCCGCCGATCGCGATTCGGCGCGCGACTTCATGGACCTGATCGATCGCGCCGCCGGCGACTGAGACCGCTTGGCAGCCCCGCCGATTCCTGCTTTGGCACCCTAGCAAAAGAGGATCGAGGAGAGACGCATGAGCGCGTGGGACGCATGGATCGGCCGCAGCATCACCCAGCAGGACCGGCTGACCGCCGCCGCGCTCGCGCGCTTTCGCGCGACGATCGACAGCCCCGCCGCGGGCGACACCGCCGAACAGGCGATCCACTGGTGCCTCTGCCTCCCCGACGCACCGACCGCGGCGCTCGGCGCCGACGGCCACCCGCTGCGTACCGACGATCCGGACAGCTTCATGCCGCCGATCCCGCTGCCGCGGCGGATGTGGGCGGCGAGCGACGCGCGCTTCCACGCGCCGATCCACGCCGGCGCCGCGATCGAGCGCACCTCGACCGTCGCCGCGATCAACGAAAAGACCGGCGGCACCGGCACCCTCGTGTTCGTCGAGGTCGACCATGAAACGCGCTCTGACGGCGTGCTGGCGGTCAGCGAACGCCAGACGATCGTCTTTCGCGAACCCGCCCCGGCGGCGGCGCCCTCCCCGGCTCCCCCGCCCCTCGCCGGCGAACCCGACCTGTCGGGCTGGCGCTGGCGGCGCGACGTGCGGCCGTCCGAGGCGATGCTGTTCCGCTATTCGGCGCTGACCTTCAACAGTCACCGCATCCATTACGACCTGCCCTATGCCCGCGACGAAGAGGGGTATCGCGGGCTCGTCGTGCACGGGCCGCTCACCGCGACGCTGCTGCTCGACCTCGCGCAGCGCGAACTCGGCGCCAACGCGCTGACGGCCTTCAAGATGCGCGCGCAGGCCCCCGCCTTCGTCGGCGAACCGGTCCATCTCGTCGGGCGACCGCAGGAGGACGGATGGCAACTGGCGGCGATCGGGCCCGACGGACGAACCATCATGGCGGCGGAGGCAAAGGCATGAGCGATCTGGTATTGCGCGAAGACAGGGGCGGCGTCGCGACACTGACGCTCAACCGCGCCGACAAGCGCAACGCGCTCAACCTCGCGCTGTGGGGCGAACTCGACGCGCACGTCGACGCGCTCGCCGCCGCGGGCGATGCGATCGGGGTGGTCGTCCTGCGCGCCGCCGGCCCCGTCTTCTGCGCCGGCAACGACCTCAAGGAACGCGGCGTCGCCGCGCCGCGCCCGCACTATCAGGCGTCGATCGTCACCCGGCTCGCCGACCTGCCGCAGCCGGTGATCGTCGCGGTGCAGGGCGGCTGCTTCACCGGCGGGCTCGAACTCGCGCTCGCGGGCGACATCATCGTCGCGGGCGAAAGCGCCAGCTTCGCCGACACCCACGGCAAGTTCGGACTGGTCCCCATCTGGGGCATGAGCCAGCGCCTGCCGCGCCGCGTCGGCGCGTGGAAGGCGCGCGAGATCAGCTTCACCGGCCTGCCCGTTCCCGGGCGCGAGGCGGCGCGCATCGGGCTCGCCAATCATTGCGTGCCCGACGCCGAACTCGACTCGGCGACGCGCACGCTGGCCGAGGCGATCGCGGGCCAGTCGCGCCACAGCGTCTTCGCCTACAAACGGCTCTACCGCGAACAGGCCGACCTGCCGCTCGCCGCGGGGCTCGCGCACGAAGTCTTCAACAGCGCCGGCGTCGCCCCCGATTTCGCCGAGCGGGTCGCGAAGCAGTTCTAGCGCCTAGCGCTCCCGCCACGCGCTGCGGTGCGGATCGCGCGGGGTCGCCGCGCCCAGCGACAGGCCGGGGCGCTTGGCGGTCGTGGTCGGCGGCGGGATGATGCGGAACTCGACGCTCTGGTCGGCCGAGGGCAGGCTGCCGCCGTGCGCCGCGCGCAGCCGGTCGATGTGGATTTCGCCGTCGGTCTCGATCCCGAAGCGCCGCTCGACGACCCAGCGCACCGTGCCGCGCATCGGCCCGTGCCCGGGCAGGTGGACGGTCAGCCGTTCGCCGCGATGCAGGATATGCGGCGCCTGTCCGCCGATGCCGGTCTGCGACACGTTGCGGACGGTGACGTCGAAGCGCCCGAACCGCTCGCAATCGAGCGCGGCCTTGACCAGCCGCGACTGGCGCGGCTGACGTTTTTCGGCGCCTTCGGCTGCCGGTTGATCGTCGAAATTCGACATGCGCGACCCAAATCAAGCCCCCCGGTTCCCACTCCGGGCGACGATTGCGGTCCCATTCGCCGCTGATAGGCGGAGATGGTAAACAATCGGCTAGCGCTTCCGCCAGCCGTGCTATTTTTGGGGCGGCAGCCCGCCGAAGGTGACGATGCTTTCCGCACCGTCCGCGCCGACCGCGGCGACGCCGAAGAAATGATCGTCGATCTGTATCCCCTTGAGCAGCGACTCGGCGTCCGCGCCGCCTTCGACCAGCCGGCTGTCGGTCCACGCGCTCCGGTCGGCGCGGCGCCAGTAGAGGCGATAGGCGGCGGCGTCGCGGACCGGCGTCCATTTGACCGTCGTGTCCGAACCCACCGCGCCGTCGATGCTGACATTGACCGGCGCCGGCGGCGCATCGGCGAGCTCGCGCGCCAGCGCGACGTTGAGCGCGGTCACGCGCGCCAGATAGGGGAAATCCATCTCGTCGACCGTGTCGCCGTATTTGCGGCCGTTCTCGCTGCGCAGATCCTGGTGCTGGTGGTCATAATCCTCGACCCCGACGGTGAAGCGGATCGCCGGATAGCCGAGCTCGAGCGACGGCAGATGGTCGCCCCCGCGGCGGAAGCGGTCGGGGCGGCGCACCGCGAGCACCTCGAGCCCGATCGCCGGGTTGCGCGTCCCCGCGCGGACCGCCGCCTTGGCGAGCGCGCGCGACGGACCGTCGTCCTCGCCCCCGATGCCGCGCCGCGCCATCTGCGCCGCGAGATCCTCCGAGGCGCGAATGCCTTCGCTGAACACGCGCACCCGGTCGGCGACGATCGTCCCGTCGGTGCCCTTCGTGCCGCCGACAATATCATTGTTGAGCATCGCCGCGACGTCCCAGCCCTGTTCCTTCGCGTGCCGCGCGAGCAGCTTGCCGCCCCACAGCCCCTGCTCCTCGCCCGACAGCAGCGCATAGACGATCGTCGCGCGATGCTTTTGCTTCGACAACAGCCGCGCCGCCTCGATCACCAGCGCGGTGCCCGATCCGTCGTCATTGGCGCCTGGCGCGTCGGCGGTGAAGTTCATCGGGTCGCTGACGCGGCTGTCGATATGCCCCGCGATCATGATGACATGCGCGGGATCGCCGCTGCCCTTCTGGATCGCGAGGACATTCTCGACCACCACGCCGGCGGGTGCGCGCGGCCCTTCGAACCGGTCGGCGATGCGCGCCACGGTCAGGCAACCGCCGCACGCCTTGGCGATCCGTTCGAATTCGGCGGCGCCCCAGTTGCGCGCCGCGCCGATCCCGCGCTTCGGATCGGTCGCCGACGACAGCGTGTGGCGCGTGCCAAAGGACACGAGCTTTTCGACGTCGGCCTTCAGCCGCGCGGGGTCGGCGGCGGGGGTGCCGGTCTGGGCAAGCGCGGGCGCGGCGGCCGAAAGCAGCAGGGCGGCGAACAGGGCGGGTTTGATCATGCCGCTTCATGCGCCGGAGCCAGCGCAAAGAAAAGCCGCTTGTGCCGCGCGCGGGTCAGCCGATCGGCCTGCCCTCGTCGATCGCCGCCCATTGGTGCCCGTCGTGCCCGAACAGGATGTGCGCACCCGCGCGCCGCTGGCGCTGCAGATAGTCCATCGTCTTCAGCCCCGCCTCGCGGTCGACCACCGCCTTTTGCAGCACCATCAGGTCAAGGTTGCGTTCGGTGTAGCAACAGTCGGCGGCGAGCAGGATTTCGCGGCCGCTCGGCAATTTGACGATCGCGCTCTGGTGTCCCGGCGTGTGGCCATAGGTCGGCACGATCCGCACGCTGCCGTCGCCGAACAGGTCGAATTCGCCGTCGATCGCCTTGACCGGCTGGCCGGTGGCATAATCCTCGGCCTCGTAAAGCCCCGGCTCCTCGGTCGCCTGCGCCGCCGCCAGCTCGCGCGACTGCACGATCACGCAAGCATTGGGCAGGCTCGCGTTGCCGCCGCAATGGTCGATGTGGAGGTGCGAGTTGATCACCCAGTTTATGCTCGCGGGATCGACGTCGATGCTCTTCAGCCGCGCCGCGATCTCCTGCCCCTCGAACCATTGCAGCCCGAACTTGTTCGCCGGCAGCGCGGTTTCGATCGTGCGGCGGTATCGCACCCCCATGCCGGTGTCGAACAGCGCGCGGCCCTTGGGATGGTCGATCAGATAGGAGGGCACGGGCCCTTTCAGATAATCGCCCGCCTCGCCCTCGATGAAATAGCCGGGGCGGCACTGGAACCAGCCGGTGTTGAAGGCATAGAGGGTGAGCGTGTCCGTCACCGCTCGCGATACTCGGGCGCGCGCTTGCCGAGGAAGGCGGCGAGCGCCTCCTTGTGATCCTCGGTCGCCGACAATATCACCTGCTGGCGGTCCTCGATCGCCATCGCCGCGTCGAGGCTCTGCGCATCGATATTGAGATTGAGCGCCTGCTTCGACAGCCGCAGACCCCACGGCGCGGTCGCGAGCATCTCGTCGGCCAGCGCAAGGCCGCGGTCGAGCAGCGCCTCTTCCTCGACGATCTCGCTGATCAGCCCCGCCGACAGCGCGCGCTGGGCATCGATGAAGCGGCCGGTCAGGATCATTTCGGAAGCAAGGCTCGCGCCGACGAGGCGCGGCAGGAAATAGCTCGACGCCATGTCGCAGCCGCCGAGCCCGATCCGGATATAGGCGGCGTTGCAGCGAAAATTCGGCGTCCCGTAGCGCACGTCCGACGCGAGCAGCAGCGACAATCCGCCCCCCGCCGCGGCGCCATGGCCGAGCGCGATGATCGGCTGCGGACAGGCGCGCATCTTGCGATAGATATTGCCGATGCTCGTCTGGGTGCGCAGCGTGCGGAGCACCGCCGTCTCGGCGCTCGAACGGTCCTCCTGGATGTCGAGTCCGGCGCAGAAGCCGCGCCCCGCGCCGCGCAGGATGACGACGCGCACCTCCTTGCGCTCGGCGAGCCCCGCAAAATAGGCGTTGAGCTCGTCGACCAGCCCTTCGCTCAGCGCATTCAATCGCTCGGGCCGGTTGAGCGTCGCGATCTCGATCTGACCGCGCGTCTCGATCAGCAGTTCGCCGCTCACAGCGTCTGCCCGTCGTCGACCGTGATCACGCTGCCGGTGATGCCCAGCGCGGCGTCCGAGCAGAGCAGGAGCAGCGGCGCGTGCAGGTCGCTCGGCGGGCGCATGCGCTGGCGCGGGAACGCCTTCACCATCGCCGCGCCGGTTTCGCTTTCGAACAGTTCGGCGGTCATTTCGGAATCGAAATAGCCCGGCTGGATCACGTTGACGCTGATCCCGCGCCGCGCCCATTCGCGCGCCAGCGCCTTGCCCAGGTGGCGCACCGCCGCCTTGGTCGCGCCATAGACCGAGGTCGCGGGAAACACCTTCTCCGCAGTGATCGATCCGATCAGCACGATGCGGCCATTCTGCTTTTCGCGGCTCCCCGCCTTGTCGAGGCGTTTCGCGCCCTCGGTCGCGGTCAGGAATACGCCGCGGACGTTGGCGGCGAGCAGGAAGTCGACCTCGTCGACGCTCAACCCCATCGCCATCTTCTCGGTCGCGACCCCGGCGTTGGCGACAATCGTGTCGACGGTGCCGAACGCCGCCTCGGCGGCGTCATAGGCTGCGATGGTCGACGCTTCGTCGGTGACGTCCATGCTCACCGCGACAGCCTGTCCGCCCGCGGCAGTGATTTCGGCAACCTGCTCGGCGAGCTTGTCGGCGCGCCGGGCCGCGAGCACCACCTTGGCTCCCGCCGCCGCGAGCGCCTTGGCGAAACCCGCGCCGAGGCCCGAAGAGGCACCGGTGACGAGCGCGACGCGCCCCGTAAGATCGAATTTGGGTTGCTCGGCCATCCATCCATCCTTTTCGTTGATCGCCCCGGCCTTGGCTCCGATTGACGTTTACGTCAACCGGCGCGCCGTCGGGAAAAAGAGAACAAAAGGGGATTGACGGGGAAGTTTTGTTCTCATATTGTTCTCATCGTGCACAGACAACCTCATCCCCCGTCGCGGTCGCCGAGCGCGACGGACGGGGGATAAAGGTGGCTCCCCCTCGTCAGCCATCCCCGGTCTTGTCGCCGGCGGCCTCCGCGCCACTCTGGCTTTTGCCCCCATCCTCTCCGTCGCGGGACACGGCGGCATTGCCGCGCAGCAGGTGACGGCTGGCATAGACGTCCTCGACCAGTTCGATCGCCAATCGTTCGGCATCGCGGCGCCGCGTGTCCTCCATGATATCGGCGATCGCCTCGGGATCGACCTCGAGCAGCTTCAGCCCCTCCTCGCCCATCAGCAACGCCGATTCGAAGGTCTCGCGCACCTGCACCGTGGCGCCGGCGTGGATCAGTTCGGCGGCATGCTCGCGGTCGAAGGCGCGCGCGAGGATCGGCGTATGCGGGAATTCGGCGCGAACGATCTCGACGATCTTCAGTGTCGCCTCGCGATCGTCGATCGCGATGACGATCAGCCGCGCCGCGTGCGCGCCGGCGGCGTGCAATATGTCGAGCCGGGTGCCGTCGCCATAATAGATTTTGAAACCGAAATTGGCCGCCTCGCGGATCGCGACGGTGTCGGTGTCGATCAGCGAGATCGAACAGTCGTTGGCGAACAGCGGCTGGCTCGCGACCTGCCCGAAGCGCCCGAAACCGATCATCAGCACGCTGGCGCGCAGGTCCTGCGCCACATCGATCCCGTCGGTCGAGGGGCCCGCGCGCGGCGCGAAACGGTCGTGCAGGATCACCATGATCGGGGTCAGCACCATCGACACGATGATGATCGCGGTCAGGATCGCGTTGTTCTCGGCGCTCAGGATCCCCGCGCCGGTCGCCGCGGCATAGAGGACAAAGGCGAATTCGCCGCCCTGCGCCATGATCACCGCGCGCTCGGCCGCCTCGGCACGGTCGGCTTTGAACAGCCGCGCGACGGCATAGATGCCGCTCATCTTGAGGATCATGTACGCCGCGACCGAAACCCCGACCAGCCCGAGGTTGGCCGCGACGATATCGAGGTCGAGCGCCATGCCGACGCCGAGGAAAAAGAGCCCGAGCAGGACGCCGCGGAACGGCTCGATGTCGGCCTCGAGCTGGTGGCGAAAGGAGGATTCGGACAGCAGCACGCCCGCAAGGAACGCCCCCATCGCCATCGACAGCCCCGCCTCCTGCATCAGAAGCGCCGATCCCAGCACGACGAGCAGCGCCGCGGCCGTCATCACCTCGCGCGCCCTGACCCGCCCGAGCAGGCGGAACATGGGGTCGAGCAGGTAGCGCCCGGCGAGCACGAGCCCGAGGATCGCCGCGAGGCCGATCCCGACCGCGATCATGCGATCCGCATTCGACACCGCTTCGGCCCCGGGGGCCAGAAAGGCGACGAGCGCGAGCAGCGGCACGATCGCCAGATCCTCGAGCAGCAGGATCGCGACGACGCGCCGCCCCTTCGGCGCCCCCAGCGCACGCCGTTCTTCCAGCATCTGCATCGCGATCGCGGTCGAGGTCAGGACGAAGCCGGTGCCGGCGACGAAGCTCGCCGCGACCGGATAGCCGAGCGCCAACCCGACGCAGATCAGCAGCGCGATGCACAGCGCGACCTGCGCCGCGCCGAGCCCGAAGATTTCGCCGCGCATCGCCCACAGCCGCGACGGCTGCATTTCCAGCCCGATGATGAAGAGGAACATCACGACGCCGAGTTCGGCGACGTGGAGGATCGTCTGCGCGTCGGAAAAGAGCGCGAGCCCGAACGGCCCTATGGCCAGCCCCGCGGCAAGATAGCCGAGCACCGATCCGAGTCCGAGCCGCTTGAACAGCGGCACCGCGATCACCGCCGCCGCGAGCAGCACGACGACGGGCACCAGATCGAAACCATGCGCCGCCGCCTCGGCAGCATGTTGTGCTGTGTCGGCCGCCATGCTCGTCCCCTCGTCCGGTCGTCGGAACGACCCCGGCATCGGCGTCGCGAATCAGGGCTTAGAACAAGCCGGCGACGTCCGCCAGCGGCGGGCGGCGGCGGGCGGCCACCCTATATCCGCGCGGGTCAGTCGGCGCGCGCCTCCATCGCCTGATCGACCAGCCGCGCGACATCGGCAAAGCTCGGCTGGTCGCACGCCGCGACATATTCGGCGCGCAGCCGGCGGACGAGTTCGGCGATCGGCGGCACGTCATCGATCAGGTCGATCCCCTGCCCCGCCGACCACAGATTCTTCCACGGCTTCACCCCTTCGGGCAGATGGTCGTATCCGCGTCCGTGCGCGACCGTCGGCTGCGGCAGATTCTTGGGGTCGAGCCCCAGCCGCTCCATCGACGGACGCAGCCAGTTGGCCGCGACGCCGGCGATTTTCGGTGTGAACATCAAATCCTCCGAATGGCCGTCGATCATCATCTGCGCATAGGCGGGGTCGATCGCCGCCTCTTTCGTGGCGATGAAGCGCGTCCCCATATAGGCCAGGTCGGCGCCCAGTATTTCGGCCGCGCGGATCGCCGCGCCGGTCGAGATCGAGCCCGCCATCAGCAGGGTGCCGTCGAAGATGCGGCGGATGCGCGGGACCAGCACCAGATGGCCGATATTGCCCGAATGGCCGCCGCCGCCCGCCCCGACGCAGGTCATTCCGTCGACCCCCGCCGCGATCGCCTTTTCGGCGAAGCGCATCGACACGACGTCGTGAAAGATCTTCAGCCCCACATCGTGCACGCGCGCCGCCAGTTCGGCGGGATTGCCGATCGCGCTGATGATGATGTCGACGCCGTAGCGCTTCGCGAGATCGAGATGCTCGGCCGCCTCGGCGGGCTCCATCCTGGTGGCGAGGTTGACCGCGACCGGGCCGATGCGCGCGCCGGGGTTCGCCTCGGCATGGGCGTCGAGCGCTTCGCGGATTTCCTTCAGCCACGCTGCGAACATCTCGGTGCTGCGCGCATTCTGCCGCGGCAGCGCGCCCATGATCCCCGCCTTGCACGCCGCGATGACCATCGCCGGATTGCTGATCAGGAACATCGGCGCGCACACCGCGGGAAGCGTCAGGCGATCGCGCAGCGCAGGGTCGAGGGCCATGTCATTCCTTTCCTCAGCCCCGCACGCGGCGACGCTTTATCTTTAAATTATATATATGTTTATAAAACGCGCCGCGGCGCGTTTGTCAAGCGGCGGGGCGGCGTTCTGCGCGCTGCGCGCGGCGATAGGCGCTCGGCAAAACCCCCGTCGCCGCGGCAAACACGCGGCGAAAGGATGCAACGTCGGCATAACCGACCAGTTGCGCAATCTCCCCCACCGAACGGCGGGTTTCGGCGAGCATCGCCGTCGCGGCGTCGACCCGGGTACGCTGGACGAACTCGCGCGGCGTCGCCGACCCCGCCGCCCGGAACCGGCGGATGAGGGACTGGTGGCTGACCCCCAGGTCGCGCGCGAGATCGCCGATGCGGAACCGCCGCGTAAAGCGATCGCGGATCCACAATTGCGCGCGGGCGACGAAGGGATCGGTTTCCGCCGCAAGCGGGCCGGCGAGCGCACCGGGCGGTTCGCGCGCGGCGAGACTGCGGCCGAGCGTGATCGAAAACGCCTCGGCGAACAGCCGCGCGACAAGCGCGGCACTTTCGGCGTCGCGGCTGCACGTCCACACATTGTCGGCGCGGCAGATCACACTGCCGGTATCGACGATGACGCGCGGGAACAGGCGCCGCATCGCCCCGACCAGCCGCGGGCCGGCAGCACAGGGACGCCCGTCGAGCAGCCCGGCGGCGGCGAGGTGCAGCACGCTCGCACCGCAGGCCCCGATCTCCACCCCCTCGCGCCGGCGGTCGCAAAGCCAGGCATGGAGCGGCGCAAAGGCCGGCATCAGCGCTTCGAACGCATCGGGATCGGGCAGCTGGAAGGAAGGCAGGAAGACCAGCCGCGGAGCATCGGCCCCGGCGAGCGGCGCGTCGGCAGGCAGCACGCGTCCGCCGACCAGTTCGATCCGCTCGCCGGCCGCTGCGAGCAGCCGCAACCCTGTCTGCATCCGCGCATAGTCGCCGAGCGCCGGATTGGTCGCGAACACTTCCCCGAGCCGCGCGTGCGCATCGATCATCGCGCCGAGCGGGGCGACATAGCCGGGCGAGGTCACGACCGCCGCAACAAAGGACATGAGGCGAACCTTTCGGAAATTTGCCTGCTAGATATGTCAAAAATGCCCCTTGTTGTCGATGCCACCCTGCGCTCAAAATCCTCACGAAAGCGGCGGGCAGCGACAGACCCGACCGATCGAGAGGACCGAGAGGAAGCAAGACATGGCCGTGGAATCGATCTTCATGCCCGATGCGCGGGATCTCGACGTGCTGAGCGTCAGACCGGTGCGCGAGCTCGAATCCTGCAATCATCTGCTGGACGACCACACCGCGCTGATGCGGTTCCACGACGAGGAGGGCTATATCCTGCTGCGCGACGTGCTCGACCCCGCTTCGGTCAAGGCAGCCCGGGAGGCGATGTTCGCGGTGATGGAGCGTCACGGGCTGATCGAGCCCGGCGCGACCGAGCCCGTCTGGACGGGCACGCCGTCGCCCGGCGGCATGGAGGAAAGCCCGGAATTTTCGGGTATTGCGCGGCGCCTGATCGAAAATCCGGTGAACATGCGGCTGATGGAGAAGATTCTCGGCGAACCCGCGTGCATCATCCCGATCGTGCAGTATCGCTCCTATCCGCCGGGCGGCTCGATCACCGGCGTGCACCAGGACGGCTTCTTCAGCCCCGGCATCCGGAATTACAAGCCGGTGTGGACCCCGCTGACCAATTGCGAGCGCGAGGTCGGCGGGCTGATGCTCGCGGTGCGCCAGTGCAACCGCGGCTTTTTCCACAATCTCGCCAAGACGCCGAGTTCGATCCCCGAAGGCGTCATTCCCGACGACAGCTGGGCGACCACCGACTATTTTCCCGGCGACGTGCTGATCCTCAACCCCTGTACGCCGCACGCCAGCATGCCGAACACCTCGAACCGCTGCCGCGTGACGATCGACACGCGCGTGCAGTCGGCCGCCGACCCTCGCGTCCTGCTCGCCGACATCGTCGCGGCCGATACCGACAGCATCCATGTCCGCACGACCGACGGCGCCGAGCGCCGTTTCACTGTCGACGACGAAACCTTCATCCGCATCGAGCATCCCGGCGTGCGCCAGAAACGCGCCGATTATGTGCCGAGCGCGGCACCGGGCAAGCGCATCGTCGTCGTCTTCGACGGCGACCACGCCGAAACGCTGCGCCGGGCGTCGGAAAACTGATCGCACGGCATGGCGGTCAGGGCGCCGGCGGCCGTATCTCCCCGATCAGCTGCCCGCCGCGCCGTCGACCATCACGATCGAACCATTGACGTAACTTGCATCGTCGCCCGCCAGATAGGCGACCATCGCCGCGATCTCGCACGGCTCGGCGATGCGTCCCTGCGGGATCATCGCGACGATCTGGTTCAGATGCGCGTCGGGCAGATCGTCGAGGATCGGGGTGCGCGTGACCCCCGGGGCCACCGCGTTGCAGCGGATGCCGTCGGCGGCATATTCCTTTGCCGTCTGTTTTGTCAGCATGATCATCGCGGCCTTGGAGATGCTGTAGGCGCCGACGCGCGGGACCGCATGAAAACCCGCGGGCGAGGCAAGATTGACGATCGCCCCGCCGCCCTGCGCGACCATGCGCGGCAACGCGGCCTGCGTCATCGCCAGCGGTGCGCGCAGGTTCGCGGCCATCACCCTGTCGAAATCCTCGAGCGCCACCTCGTGCAGCCGCTGCGTGCGCGGCCCGCCGATCCCGGCGTTGTTGACCAATATGTCGATCCGGCCAAAGGCGTCGTCCATCGCCGCGAACAACATCGCCACGCCGTCCGCGTCGGTGATGTCCGCGGCATGGCTTCGCACGCCCGACACCTCGGCCGCCAGGCGGTCGAGCCCCTCCGCATCGAGATCGGTGGCGACAACCCGCGCGCCCGCGGCGGCGAAGCGCCGCACCACCGCGCTGCCGATGCCGCCGGCGGCGCCGGTCACCAGCACAACCTTGTCCGCCAACCGCTCGCTCACAGCCGCGCGCTCATCGCGTAGCTCGACATGTCGGGCAGCATATGGCCGCCATCGACGATCAGCGCCTGCCCGGTCACGAACTGCGACGTCGGCGAACAGAAAAACAGCACCGCATTGGCGATATCGCTCGGCAGGCCGGCACGCTGCATCGGAATGTTCGGAACGATCTTGTCGCGCGTGACATCGTCCATGCGCGGACTGCGGTCGTCGATCACCAGCCCCGGCTCGATGATGTTCACCGTCGCGCCATGCTTGGCAAACTCGAGCGCGAGATTGCGCGCAATCCCGTTCATCCCGCCTTTCGAAGCGGCATAGGCGTCGAGCCCTGCAAGCCAGGCATGGTTGCCGATCAGCGACGAGATACCGACGATCCGCCCGTTGCCGCCGGCCCTCATATGGGGGAGCGCCGCGCGGCTGAGCCACATGAAGCTGTAGAGATTGGTCCGCATCACCGCGTCGAACTCGTCATCTTCCAGCTTCTCGAACGGCGTGAACGGAAAGATTCCGCTGTTGTGGACAACGATGTCGAGGCCGCCGAAGGCGTCCGCGGCGGCCTCGACCGCCGCATCGCACGCCGCGCGCGTCGACAGGTCGAGCGCGACCAGTTCGACCTCGCCCCCCATCGCGCGCAATTCGTCACGCACCGCTGCCCCGCTCGCCTCGGTGCGCGTGGCGATCGTGACGCGCGCGCCATTTTGCACCAGCTGCGTCGCGATGACGCGGCCGATGCCGCGCCCGCCGCCGGTGACCAGCGCACTCTTGCCCGTCAGATCAACCTTCATATGCTGTCCTTTCCCTTGGTCGCCGCAATGGCCGCTTCGGTCCACGTCCAGAGTCGCTCGGCCGACGCGGCATCGCGCGCCCACGGCTTGACGCCGGCGCGCTTGCCCTCCTCGGCCGGCAACGCCTCGTTGCAATCCTCCAGATAGAGCCCGCCCGCGCCGTCGAGTTCGCGCCCGAGCGCAGCCCAGATCGTCGTCGCGCTACCCTGTTCGATCGTCTTCCATCGATACTGGCTCGCCTGCGCCGGATCGATGCCGAGCCGCGAGCGGATCTCGTCGGTCATGTGGCGCCCCAGCGCGGTGTGGATACCGCCCGGCATCAGCGAAAAGGCGCGGATGCCATCGCCCGCGCAACGGCGGTCGAGTTCGAGCGCGAACAGCGCATTGGCGGTCTTGGACCGGCCATAGGCGGCGAGCGGATCATAGGCGGCTTGCTCGAAATTGGGGTCGTCGAAATCGAAATCGCTCCAGTGATGCCCGCTCGAAGCGACCGCGACGATACGGGCGCCCCTCGCCGCCCTGAGCGCGGGCAGGAGCAGCCTGGTCAGGTGGAAATGGCCGATATGATTGACACCCAGCTGCATTTCGAAACCCTGCGCGGTGCGCATCAGCGGGCACGCCATGATTCCGGCATTGTTGATCAGCAGGTGCAGCGGCGCGCCGTCATAGGCTGCGACAAAAGCCTCGACCGAACGCAGATCGGCAAGATCGAGCGCCGCCACCTGTACCTTGCCGCCTGCCGCCGCAATCTCTTCGGCGAGCGCTCCGGCGGCAGCGGTATCGCGCACCGCAAGGATCAGTTCGGCGCCTCGCGAAGCGAGCACGCGCGCGGTTTCCACGCCCAGCCCACTCGTCGCGCCGGTGACGATGGCGCGCTTGCCGGTCAGGTCATGACCCGCGGCGACCGCGGCGGCGGTCGAACTCCATCCGAAAGGCGATGTAATGCGGGTCATGCTTTTGGTCTCCGGTCGAGAAAAAGGGTCTGGTGCGCATGGCCGATCTCGCCGCGTTCGTCGGCAAGCCGCGAGTGGACGACGGCAATGCCGTTGCCCGCGCTGCCCGTTTCAGCGGCGAGACGGACCCATTCGCCTGCGGGCATGCGCGTCAGGTGCAGGCTGATATCGACATTGGCGAAGCTCCATTCGCGCCAGTCGACGAAACTCGACGTTCCGCTACCGAAATCGGCCGCCATTGCGAGCTGGACGAAGGGCGAGATGGGGGTGCCCGGCACGATCTCTCCGTCGACGCGCGTCCAGACGACCCCGGGGCCGAGCGCCTCCAGCCCGCCCGCTTCGAGCCGCGTCTCGATGATGTCGCGCATCGGCGATCGCGCGCCGTTCAGGCTCGGCAGGCCCGGTGGCGGCAACGCATGGCACGGCGCGTCGGTCGCGGGCGAGGCTCCCACCCGGACGCGCAAGGCCGACGCGCGCGCGGTGACCGCTCCCTCCTGCTCCAGTTCGACGTCGAGCAGTTGCAGCCGCTTGCCCTCGCGCACCACCGTCACTTGCGCCGTAACCGGCGCCATCAGCGTCGGCTTCATGATGTCGAGCAGCAGGCGGCTCGTCACCATCGGGACGGGGCTCGGCGTGCGTTCGATCTCGTGCGCGATCAGCGCATTGAGCACGACGCCGCTCTGCAGGCGCCGGTCCCACGGCCCGGTCGCGAGCACGGTCGGGGTGTAGACGGCGCCGTCGCGCTCGAAGAGGTGCCGCAAGACGGGCACGATCGCGGGGGAAGCCATCAGCCCGCCTTCCGCGGCGCATCGGGCCAGGCCAGCGCCGCGACATCGGCCGCCTGCGTCCGGTATCCTCCCATCTCGCCAACCAGCCAGCGCAGGCGAAAGGTCCAGAGGTGCAGGGCATGCTCGAGCGTCATGCCAAGCGCACCGTTGAACTGATGCGTGTCATAATTGACCTGCGCGATCGCGCGCTGCGCGTGCAGCGCCGCGATCGCGGCATCGAGCGGGCTGCCACTCCACGCCGCCTTCATCGCCAGCCAATAAGTGCCCCGGCATTTTTCGGCATCGGCGGCAAGGCGGTGCTGGACCGCCTGGAACGACCCGACGGGACGCCCGAAGACGTGTCGCTGCTTGACATAGCCGGTGGTGAAATCGGTCGCCGCCTGCATCGCCGCGGCGATGTCGAGCGCGAGCGCGATGCGCCACAGGCGGCGCAGTTCGTCGGCCTTTTCGGCGCCCAGCCGCTGCGCGCCCGACAGATCGGGCGCCGCGGCGAACTTGCCGAGCGGATAGGCATAGGCGCCGGCCAGCGGCACCACGGCGTGCCCCGCCATATCGACCACCGCGACATCGTCGCCCAGATCGACCAGCAGCGTCCGCGCTTCGCTCAGGAAACGCACGCCGCGCGTCAGGTCGGCGCGCCGCGCGACCGCAACCGGGCGCGGCAGCACTTCGCCGGTCAGCAGCGGTGCGATCAGCACCGACGCGCCGGTCTCCAGCACCAGTGGCGAAAGCCCCGTCTCATATACGAGGATCGCCGCCTCCAGCGCGCCGCACCCCGGCTCCAGCGCGATGTCGAAAAAGCCGGCGCGCGCCAGCGCCATCTCCATTTCGGTCGCGGGGTGAAAGGCGCGCGGCTCGACCACATTGCCGGTCCGCGGCAGGTCGCGGTGATCGGCCACGATGCGGCCGATCGCCTCGGCAAGCGCATGCTGGTCGGCGGAGAAGTCGAAATCCATCGTCAATTCCCCCGCGGCAAGCCGAGATGGCGGCCCGAGATCATGTTGAGCTGCACCTCCGCCGCGCCGGCCGCGATTCCGGCGGTGATCGCCGAATTGAACTGCGCGCGCAGATGGCCGTCGGCGCCATCGACGAGCCGGTCGGGCAGATAGGTCGAACTCAGGTTGGCGACGGCGTGATCGGCCTGGATCATCGCCCAGCGCGCGAGATAGGTTTCGGCTCCGGGCTCCTTGTCCTTGGCCCGTCCGTCGATGACCAGATAGGTCTGAAGGCGCGCGGCCTCGACCGCCGCGAGCGCGACCGCACAATCGGCGCGCACCACCGGATCGTCGAAATCGCCGCGCGCCTTCAGCACGTCGACGACATGCGCAAGCGCGCGCGCCGCCTTTTCGTACCGCCCCGCGCCGATCCGCTCATAATGGATGATCGTCTGGACGATCTGCCAGCCCTTGCCTTCCTCGCCGAGCAGCGCATCCGCGGGCAGACGCGTGTCGGTGAAGAAGATTTCGTGGAAATCATGGCTCGAATGCACGCCGGGCACCGGGCGCGCCTCGATGCCCGGTGTGTCCATCGGCACGAGGAAACAGCTGACCCCGCCCTTGCCCCTGCCGCCGACGCGCGCGAGCAGGAACATGACATCGGCGCGCGCGGCATAGCTGGTCCAGATCTTCGACCCGTTGACGACATAGCCGTCGCCGTCGGGTTCGGCGCGCGTCTTCATATTGCCAAGGTCGGTGCCTGCCTCGGGTTCCGAAAACCCCTGGCACCACAAGAGCTCGCCGGCAGCAATCGCGCAAAGCCAGCGCTGCTTCTGCGCCTCGGTCCCGAACTTCATGATCGCCGGTCCGGCCCAGTTGGTGCCCAGATAGAGCGACGAGCGCGGTTCGCCGATCGACCACATCTCCTCGCTGATGATGATCTGCTGCCACGCGCTCGCGTCGCAGCCGCCATATTCCTTCGGCCAGTGCCGCACGATCAGGTCGCGTTCGGCCAGCCGCGCGTTGAAGCCGCGGGCATGTTCCATCAGCCGGGGGCTCGATGGTCCATGGGGCGCATATTCGTCCCACCAGTCGGCGGGCAGCGTCGCCAGCACGGCGTGGAGTTCGGCGCGATACGCCTCCTCCGATTCGTTCCACGCGAATTCCACGATTCCTCTCCTCGTTTAATTGGTATACTTATTCAACGGGTCCGCCTTGTCAAACGGGACGAAAGGCACGAAGGATCGGGGAGGCAAATCAGGCCATGAATCGTCCGGGGGGCATTTTGGCGATAACGGGCGCAAACAAGCGCAGGCGAAAACTCGGCGAGGTGGTCGCCGAACGGATCGTCGACGAGATCGTCCAGCGCGGCTGGAACGAGGGCGAGGTGCTGGGCACCGAGGCCGACTTCATGGAGCGCTTCCGCATCTCGCGCGCGACCTTTCGCGAGGCGGTGCGCCAGCTCGAATGGCACGGCGCGGCGGGCATGCGCCGCGGCGTCTATGGCGGGCTGGTGGTCAAGGCGCCGCCGCGGCACGCGATCGTCTATGCGGTCAAAACCTATTTCGAACTGACCAAGATCGACCGGGCGTTGCTCGACCGCACCGCCGCGATCCTGCGCGCCGCGCCGCGGCTTGGCACCGACAGCGACGACAATGAAGCGATCGGACTGTTCCTCGAGGCGCTCGACGACCGGACGATCAGCGACCTTGCCGAGGAACGCATGGTTGCGGGCTCCACCCCGAAGCTCAGCGAGACGATCGCGCTGCGGCTGGTGCAGGATATCGAGAGCGCCGGCGCCGAACCCGGCGCCAATCTGGGCAACGAAGCCGAACTCCAGCAGCGCTATGGCGTCAGTCGCGCGGTGCTCCGCGAAGCGCTGCGACCGCTCGAATTGCACGAGATCGTCCGGGTCAAGACCGGCGCGCGCGGCGGCGTGATCATCCGCCAGTGCGACCCCGCCTATACGGTCGAGCTGACCGCGACCTATCTCGCCTATTCGCGCATTCCGCTGTCACATCTGTGGGAAGCGCAAAGCTGCCTCGAAATCGTCGCGATCGAGGATTTCACGCGCCGCGCCGATGCCGCATCGCTCGCGGCGCTGCGCAAGGCCTTTGCCCGGCTCGAACAGGCGTCGGCGGGCCACTATCTGGCCGCCGCGTGCGAATTCCACCAGATCATCGCCGATCTCAGCGGCAACCGCGCACTCGCGCTCTTCGTCGACGTCGCGCTCCGCTACGGCGTGACCGCGCTGCCCCGTCCCGACGAAGCCTTCCTGCCGCAGCTCAAGCAGCTCCATCGCGAGATGATCGACACGGTCGAATCGGGCGACGTTCCGGCTGCGATGGCGCTGATGCGCTCCATGTTCGACCATTCGCGCCGCTGGATCGCGCGCCTCGAACGCGACCGCGCGCGGCGCGCGGCCGAGCGCTCAGGCTGATCCGGCGCACAAGCCCTCGGGGACATAGGGGGCGGCCGCGATCCCCGACCGGTCGAGCGTCGGCGACAGAACCATGCGCTCGGTTCCCGCGCGCGCGCCGAGTTCGGCAAACGCTGCATCGGCTTCGCGCGCCAGCACTTCGTAGATCGCAGCATAGCGGAACGGATAGGGCCGCAGCGCTGGGTGATCGATCAGGCGGAACCGCTGCGCCGCAACAAAACCCGGCACCGCGAGCACGTCGGGAATATGGGTATTGCTGTACCAGTCGTTGAACGCATCATCGTCGCCCGGCGTCGCATTGGTCAGCACGACGTAGAGCAGCCGGTCCTTGCCCGCCGCATCGGGGGTCACCACCGAGCGGATGCGGCCGGTCAGCGCTTCGCCGATCGCCATCATCATCGATTCGCCGTCGAGCGTATCGCTCATCGTCCAGTCGCCGCTGCCGGCACGGCGAAAGATTTCGCCGAGGATCGCGGCCGGATCGCCGTCCAGCCAATAGGACGCCGCATTCGCCCAGCGCAACCCTTCGGGCGCGTTCACCACCGAGGCAAATTCGCCGCGCAACACGCCGGTAACCCCGCACACGTCGGGCAGGTGATGCTCCAGATACCAGTCGCGATGCGCCGCCCCGCGCCCCGCCCTGGCATTCTGCATCACCAGCAGGATTGCGTTCGCGTCGGCCATCTTTCTCTCCACCTTTTCGTTCGTTGAATTGGGGCTTGCCGCGAAGCGCGGTTCGATGCAAGTAATAGTATACCAGTTAGGAGGATTAGGTGTCGAACCGTTACGCCAGCTACAGCGCCTTGTCGGTCCGACAGGACGGCCACGTCCTGACGATCACGCTCGACAACCCGCCGCTCAACGGCATGACGCCCGAGGCGCACGCGGAGTTGACGCGCATCTGGGCCGATGTCGGCGGCGACAGCAGCGTCCGCGTCATCGTCTTCACCGGCGCCGGCGAGCGCGGCTTCTGCGCGGGCGGCGACCCCAGGAAAATGATCGACAATTGGGGCAACCGCGAACGCTGGCACGTCGGGATCTTCGAGGCGCGCGCGATCATCGTCGCGATGCTCGAATGCCCCAAACCCGTCATCGCACGGATCAACGGCCATGCGATGGGCATGGGCGCCAGCCTCGCGCTGGCGGCCGACATCACCATTGCGGTCGAGGATGCGCTGATCGGCGACCCGCACGTCAGCGTCGGGCTCGCGGCGGGCGACGGCGGCTCGCTGCTCTGGCCCAACCTCGTCGGCCTCGTCGAGGCACGGCGCCACCTGCTGTCGGGCGAACCGCTGCGCGGCAAGGAGGCCGCCGCCAAGGGGCTGATCACCGAATCGGTCGCGCGCGAAGACCTCGACGCGATGGTCGCCAAATGGGTCGATCTCTTTCTGTCGAAATCGCCGAGCGCGCTGCAAACGACGAAGCAGGCACTCAACCTCGACATCCTCGACAAGGCGCGCCGCCACATGGGCGAGATGCTGCGGCTCGAAACGAAGAGCTGGGAATCACCCAACCACCGCGAGGCGGTGCAGGCGATGATCGACAAGCGCCCCCCCGATTTCATCGACGAATGATCACGGAACAAGCATATCATGTCTGACGATATCGATCTCGGCGTCCTGGCCGAAAGCTTCGCCGAAATGCTCGGCGCCGAATGGCCGCGCGAAAAGGCGGTTGCCTATGCCCGCGCCCCCGGTCCGGCGGCGCAAACCCTGTGGGGCGAAATGGCCGCGCTCGGCTGGACGGCGCTCACCGTGCCCGCCGAACATGGCGGGCTGGGTCTCGGCACCGCGGCGGCGGCGCATCTCCATTCGGCGCTCGGCACCGCGGCCGCCCCCGTGCCGATGCTCGGGACAACGCTCGCCGCCGAACTGCTCGTCGCGGCAGGAAGCCCCGAGCAACAAGCGGAATGGCTGCCGCGCCTCGCCGACGGATCGGTCCGCGCCGCGGTCGCCCAGCCCACCGATGCCGTGATCGCCGCAGAAAATGCCGTCGTCAGCGCGACGATCCCCGACATGGTCGATGCTCCGTCCGCCGATCTTCTGTGCCTGCGCGGCACCCGCGGGAGCCGCGCCTGCTGGCTGATCCTGCCGCGCGAGGCCGCGGGCGTGTCGGTCGAGGCCACCGCGCTCACCGACACCACGCGCACGCTCGGTACCGTCACCCTCGACGGGGTCGCGATCACCGACGCTGCGATCCTCCTTCCCGATAACGCCGCCGGACTCGCCGACCGGCTGCTCCGTACCGCCGCGATCGCGATCGCTGCCGACGCGATCGGTGGCGGCGAGGCTGCGCTGGCCGGAACGATCGACTATATGAAGACGCGCGAACAATTCGGTCGCGTCATTGGGTCCTTCCAGGCGCTCAAGCATCGCGTCGCCGATCATCAGGCGGCGCTGGTCGCCGCGCGCGGGCTGGTCGAACATGCGGCGGGCCTTGCCCCCGAGCATCCGCGCGCGCTGCTCGATGCGCTGTCGGCGAAACAGCATGTGACGCGCACCGTTGCGGAGATCGCGCGCGACTGCATCCAGCTCCACGGCGGCGTCGGCTTCACCGCCGAATTTTTCCCGCACATCTCTCTGAAACGCGGCAAGCTCAACGAGGCATTGTGGGGGACGCGCACGCTGCTGCTCGACCGCATCGCCGACATGCTGGAGGCCGCGTGATGGGCCGGACGTTCGACATTCTCTCCCGCGTTGGCGACGAGCCCGCCTTCCGTCAGGAGATTCGCGACTGGCTTGCCGCGACCGTGCCCGCCGACTGGCGCCAGCGCTGGCAAGCGGTACGCGAATCCGAACTCAAGGCGATCGTCGTCGACTGGCTGGAGGAGCGCCGCAAGGTCGGCCTTGCGACACCGCACTGGCCGCGCGAATGGGGCGGCCCCGGCATCCCCTTCGCCTATCAGATCATCGTCTATGAAGAATTCGCGCGCGCCGACGCACCCGAACTCGACATGTACACCATCTCGCTGTTCCACACCCCGGCGACCTTGTTCGAACATGGCACAGAGGAACAGAAGGACCGCTATCTCGGCGGCATCACTCACGGAACCGACATCTGGTGCCAGGGCTTTTCGGAGCCCGGCGCCGGCTCCGACCTTGCCGCGCTGCGCACCGCCGCGCGGCGCGAGGGCGATCATTATGTGATCAACGGCCAGAAGATCTGGTCCTCGGCGGCGATGCACGCCGATTATTGCCTGCTGCTGGCGCGCACCGACCCCAACGGCAAGCGCAAGCACGACGGCATCTCCTATTTCATCATGGATATGAAGACGCCGGGCATCGACGTCCGCCCGATCCCGCAGATCACGGGCGAATCCGAATTCGCCGAGATCTTTCTCGACGACGTCAAGATTCCCGTGGGCAATTTGATCGGCGCCGAAGGCAATGGCTGGCAGATCGCCCAGTCGACGCTGTCGACCGAACGCGGCCTGCTGATCTTCGGCGCGGTCGAGCGACTGGCGCATTCGTTCGAACTCGATGCGCGCGATGCGCGCGACGGCTGGATGCGCGACGTTCAGTTCCGCCGTGAATATGCCGCCTTCCACGCCGAGCTTCAGTCGCTGCGGTTGATGATCCGCAAGCTGCTGATCGAGCTCGAAGCCAATCCCGACAAGGCGTCGCCGACGCTGCCGACCTATATCAAGCTGATCTGGGGTCCCTTTCTTCAACGCTATACCGAATTTCTGCTGCGCGCCGAAGGCATCGAGGCGTTGAAGTGGCAGCCATCGATCCCCGGCACCGGGCACAGCAGTCGCCTTCGCATGAACGACTTTCTGAAAAGCTATGGCTGGACGATCGCCGGCGGATCGAACGAGATCATGCGCAACATCATCTCGGAACGCATCCTCGGCCTGCCGCGCGGCTGACATGAGCGGAGGAGGCGACGCCGTGACCGACACCTTGGCAACCGGCGCCACGCCAGCGGACAGGCCGGCACCGTCGATCTGGCGCCTGGTCCTGCCGCTGATGGTGGCGGAGGTCGTCGGCTCGCTCGAACTGACGATGATCTATGCCGCGATGCGCAGCCTGATCGCCGATTTCGGCAGCGCATCGGCCGCGGGGTGGCTGATCACCTCGTTCATGCTGTCATCGGCGGCGGGCGCGGCGCTGTTCGGGCGGCTCGGCGACCTGCTCGGCCGGCGCCGCATCCTGATCGCCGTGCTGGTCATCTCGACGATCGGGTCGCTGCTCAGCGCGTTGACGCGCGACCTCGGCTGGCTGATCGTCGGGCGCGCGATGCAGGGCGCGGCAGGATCTATCGTGCCGCTCTGTTTCGGGATCGTCCGCGAACATGCGACCCCCCGGCAGGTGCCCTTCGGCATCAGCCTGCTCGCGGTGGCCGCGAGCCTTGCCTCGGCGACCGGGCTGGTCATCGGCGGCGCGATCATCGATCTTGCCGACTGGTCGATGATCTTCAAGGTGACTGCGGTGATGGGCGCACTGGCGACCGTCTGCGTCGCGGCCTTTGTCCAGCGCGACCGCGCCTGGAACCCCGGCGCGGTACGCGACGATCTGCTCGGCGGGCTGCTGTTCATCCCCGCCGCCGTCGGGCTGCTGCTCGCGATCGACAATGTCGGGCACGCCGGCTGGTCGGACAGGATGACATTGGCCTATCTCGCGATCGCGGTGCTGTCGCTCGCGGCATGGATCTGGCGCGAACTCAGCGTGCCGAACCCGCTGCTCCAGGTCCGGCTGCTCGCCCGCCCCGAAATCGGCTGGGCGAATGCCTGCTATGTCGCGCTTGCGCTCGGCGCGTTCCAGGGTGGCCAGATCATGGCGCTGTTCGGCCAGCAGGCGCCCGAAACCGGCGCGGGACTCGGGCTGTCGGCGACGGCGGCCGGCTTCCTGCTGCTCCCGGCCAACATCATTACCGCGATGAGTTATCCGTTCGTCGCACGCCTCGTCGAGCGGCACGGCCCCCGCCTCATCGGATCGACCGGGTTCCTCCTGATCATCATCGGTTTCGGGTCGCTGGTCCTGTGGAACGACGCGGTCGCGCTGGTCATGGCACTCCTCGTCATCCAGTCGATCGGACTCGGCATCGTCTATGTCACGCTGCAGATCGTGATCGTCAGCGCGGCGCCCGCCGACCGCGTCAGCGAGGCAACGGGCATGATGACGGTGATCCGCGCGACCGCGATGGCGATCGGCGCCCAGACCGTGGCGACGCTGCTGTCGGCGGGCGGCCATCACGGCGGCGCGGTGGCGCGTTTCCCGGCCGAGGCCGACTATGTCACCGTATTCCTTTTCGTCTGCGGCACCGGGCTGGCCGGCGCGCTGCTCGCGCGCATGCTGCCGCGTCGACTCGCCGCCATCCCTCCCACGCATTGAAAGACCCGACGATGGACGACCGCATCGCTCCCCTCTTCACACCCTTCGCCCTGCGCTCGCTGCGCCTCGCGAACCGGATCGTGATGGCGCCGATGACGCGCGGCTTTTCGCCTGCCGGGATACCCGGAACCGACGTCGCTGCCTATTATGTCCGCCGTGCCGACACCGGGCTGATCCTGACCGAAGGCGTCGGGGTCGATCATCCCGCGGCGCTCGGCGGCAGCGGCGTCGACGGCGACAACGCCCCGCACATGTATGGCAAGGCCGCGCTCGAGGGCTGGCGCGCGCTGGTCGACGCGGTGCACGCCGCGGGGGGCGTCATCATGCCGCAGCTCTGGCACCAGGGCGTGATGCGCGAAATGGGGACCGGCCCCCATCCCGACGTCGAATCGGTACGCCCGTCGGGACTCTGGGGACCGCTCGACCGCACGGCGATGGTCTCGCCCGCCTATATGGAAACCGTGGCGGCCCGGCCCGGCCGGCCGATGTCCGACACCGAGGTCGGCGACGTGATCGCCGGTTTCGCGCGCAGCGCGCGCTGGGCGATGGAGGTCGGTTTCGACGGCATCGCGATCCACGGCGCCCATGGTTACATGATCGACAATTTCCTGTGGGAAGGAACCAACCGGCGCGCCGACCGCTGGGGCGGCGACCATAGGGAGCGCGCCGCCTTCGCCGCGGAACTCGTCCGCGCGGTACGCCGCGAAATCGGTCCCGATCCCGCGATCAATTTCCGCTTCTCGCAATGGAAGCAGCAGGACGTGCGCGCGCGCCTCGCCGAAACCCCGCAGCAGCTCGAAGAGATACTCGGCCCGATCGCCGACGCGGGAGTCGATATCTTCGACGGCAGCCAGCGCTATTTCGACAAGGCCGAATTTGACGGATCGCCGCTGAACCTCGCCGGCTGGGCAAAGAAACTGACCGGCAAGGCGTCGCAGACCGTCGGCGGCGTGGGTCTCAACTCGGGGGTCTATGATTCGAAGAAGACCGGCGGTTCGGGCGCGGCGGTCGAGAATGTCCACAAGGTCGCCGAACGCCTCGCACGCGGGGAATTCGACCTCGTCGGCGTCGGCCGCGCGATCATGCACGACCCGCACTGGACGCGCCGCATCCGCGAAGGCGAGGAACTGCTGCCCTTCGACGAAGGATCGCGGCTGGTCCTGACATAACGCAGGCGGCATCGCCGCCGCCGCGCACGTTCAGGGCAGGCTCGTCACCCTGCTCCGTTCATCCGCATGGTGCGCCCAATAATCGGCCCAGCTTTCATCGGACTGCGGCAGTTCGCAGGCGAAGCGATCCTCGCGGCCCGGCCATTTGTTGAAGTCGAGCGATCGCGGCGCCTCGCGCGGGTCGCCGACGAACAGGAAGCGCGGGCGACGGCCGAGGAAATGCCATTCCCCGTCGACGCGGACATAACGGTCGAAATAGACCATCAGGTTGACGATCCAGTGGTCGCCATCCTCATGCTCGGCGCGGCAATAGACCGTGCCGCGCGCGCTGTCGGCGGCGATGTCGGTGATGATGTGGCCGGCGATCTGGTGAAAGCTGCGATAGAAGCCCGCGAGCACCGGTGCGTAGAAGGCGCGCGCGCCCTCCGGCCCGCTCCCATGATCGCCAAAACGCGTTTGCGGCGCGAACAATTCGCCGAGGTCCGCGAGGTTGCGGCTGTCGATCGCGCGGGCGTAGCGCGCCGCAAGCTGCTGGATCGCGAGCTGGGCCTCCACGCGCTCGAGCCGTTCGATCCGGTTCGCATCGTCGCGGCTCATCGCTGTCTCCTATTCTGTGCTGACCGGCGGCGCGAAGGGTGCCGCGACCGGCGCGAAGCGCGGCGCCCGCCCCTCACGCTTCGCCGCCAGCGCTTCCCTGAAATCGGGTGCATCGAGCGTCGCGCGCGTCAGCGCCGCGGCGCTCGCGCGCGCGGTCTCGAAATCCTCGCCCGCCGCCTCGCGCAACTGCCGCTTCATCATCGCAAAGCTCGTCGGCGCATTCCCCGCAAGCTCGATCGCACAGACCAGCGCCGCCGCCGCGAACCCCTCGCGCGGCAATATCCGCGACACCAGCCCCTTGGCATAGGCCTCCTCCGCACCGACGCGCCGCGCGCTCATCAGCATTTCGGCGGCATTCCCCGGTCCGATCAGTCGCGACAGCGACCAGGCAAGCCCGCCCTCGGCGCACAGCCCGAGCTTCGCGAAAGGCGCGACGAACACCGCATCCGCGGCGGCGATCCGGATATCGGCGGCACAGGCGAGCGCGAGGCCGATCCCCGCGCACGGTCCGTGGATCGCCGCGATCACCGGTTTGGGGAGCAGCATCAGCCCGTCGTAGCGCAGCCCGCCCGACCCCGAATTGGGCGCCGAAGCGTCGTCGGACAATTCGCCCAGCACCTGCAAATCCGCCCCGGCGCAAAAGGCGCGTCCCGCCCCCGCCAGCAGGATGACGCGCACCTCGGGATCGGCCGCCGCGCGCGTGAACGCCGCAGTCAGCCCGCGCGACAGCTCGCCGTTCGACGCATTCAGCCGGTCGGGACGATTGAGCGTGATCCGCGCGACCCCGCGCCCGGCCGCGTAAAGGACGACGTCGTGCCCCTGATCCATCTACCAGCCCGCAAAATCAGCCGCGCGCAGCCGGTGCCGGCCCGGCGACCCCATCCACGCCCAGTCGAGCATCGCCCGCTTCATATAGATATGCGTATCATGCTCCCAGGTGAAGCCGATGCCGCCATGTGCCTCGACCGTATCGCGCGTGACCTGGAGATAGGTATCGGTCAGGTGCGCCTTTGCCTGCGCCGCGGCATGCGCCGCCTTGTCGGGCAATTTGTCCCACGCGTGCGCGGCGTACCAGTAAAGCCCGCGCGCCGGTTCGGTCGCCAGCGCCATCGCGACGAGCTGGTAGCGCAGCCCCTGAAACGCCGCGACCGGCTGGCCGTACTGCTCGCGCACCTTGGCATAGTCGGTCGACATCTTCACGCAATGCTCGGCCCCGCCGAAGGCATCGGCCGCCACCAGCACCGCCGCGGCATCGGCGAGCCGGTCGCGGGTCTCCGGCCCGTCCGCCAGCAATTCGGCCTTCGCGCCGTCGAACAGGACGGTATCGACCGGCCGCGTGCGGTCGCCGCTGTCGATCCGGTCCGTACGCCAGGCGGCCCCCTTCTCGACCAGCGCCAGCCCTTCGACGACGCCGACGACGATCAGATCGGCCTCCGCGGCGTTGGGCACCAGCACCTTGCTGCCGGTCAGGCTGCCGCCCGCCGCGCTGGTTTGCCATTCGCCCGGGAACCAGACGCCCTGCCCCTCGCCGAACGCCACGGTGGCGAGGATTTCGCCCGACGCGATGCGGGGGAGCCACGCCGCCTTCTGCGCCTCGCTGCCCGCCAGCGCGATCGCGACGCTCGCCAGCGCATGGCCGAGCCAGGGCACCGGCGCGGCATAGGCGCCGAGCAGTTCGGTCACGATCGCCAGATCGACCATCTCCAGCCCCAGCCCGTCATAGGCCTCGGGCACGAACATCGCGGGCACGCCCATTTCGACGAGCGCCGCCCAAAGATCGGCATCGACCTGCGCGTCGCCCTCGGCGTCGAAGATCTTGTGGACGCGGAGCGGATCGCAGCGGTCGCGCAGCAGATCTTCGATCGCCGACAGGAAGGCGATCTGGTCGTCGGACAGAAGGAAGTTCATGCGCCCGCTCCCTGCACCTTGTCGCGCGGCAGGCCGAGGCTGCGCTCCGCGATGATGTTGCGCTGGATGTTCGAGGTGCCGCCCGCGATCGACATCGACAGCGAGATCATGAAGCGCTCGATCCATTTGAGCCGCGCACCGCCCATGTCGGTGAAATCATCCTCGACGATATCGCGCGCCAGTTTCGCGATGCGCCCCGCGAGTTCGGTCATGTAAAGCTTGGGCATCGTCTGGAACCAGCCGATGTCGCGGCCGTGGATATCGTGCGACGTCGCGCGGTAGGTCGAGTAAGTGAGCGACATCAGTTCGCCTTCGATCGCCGCCAGCTCCTCGCGGATGCGCGGGTCCCTGATCGCCGGCGCGCCGTTCCGTTCGACCTCCTTCGCCAGTTTCACCAGGTCGCGGAACATCGACAGGCTCCAGGTCATCGTCGATATGCCCGAGCGTTCGTGTTTGAGCGTCGACCGCGTGACGTTCCATCCCTTGCCGCGCTCGCCGACCAGCATGTCGGCCGGGGTTTCGGCATTGTCGAAAAAGACCTCGTTGAATTCCTTCTGCCGCGTCATCTGGACCAGCGGGCGGACGGTGACGCCGGGCTGGCGGATATCGACCAGCAGATAGGATATGCCGCCGTGTTTCGACGCCTCGGGTTCGGTACGCACGAGGCAGAACATGTGCGTCGCCTTGTGCGCATGCGTGGTCCAGATCTTCTGGCCGTTGATGATCCATGTGTCGCCGACCAGTTCGGCGCGGGTGCGCAGTGCCGCGAGGTCGGACCCCGCGTTCGGCTCCGAAAAGCCCTGCGCCCAGACGATATCGCCGCGCAGCGTCGGGGCGATGAAGCGCGCTTTCTGCTCCTCGGTTCCCCATTCGAGCAGGGTGGGCACGACCAGCCCGTTGCCCGGGATGCGCCCCGCCGGCGCGCGCGCGCGGGTCAGTTCCTCGCGGATGATCTCCGCCTTGGCGATATCGGGCTCCTGCTCGCTGCCGCCGAAGCGCTTGGGGATCGCGCGATGCATGTAGCCGCGCTCGATCGCCGCGATCACGAACGCGCGTTCATTCTCGCGCGACTTCAGCTCGCCGTCGGCGGGGGGCCAGTGCGCCGCGATGAAATCGCGCACCTCCTGCCGGAACGAATCATATTCGGCGCCGAACCCCAGTTCCATCCTCAATCCTCTATATGATTTATCTTTTATCTCTCAAATGCCCCCGGCCGGAAGAGTCAACAGAAATCGCGCTAATCAGATAACTAAGTAATTTGATTTTACGCGGCGCGTGGCACACCCTCCAGCTCGCAGCCCCGGACAATGATACTTATTGACAAATTATGTCCAAACGTCAGAAGCGGGACTCAACGATATGGAGCGGCGCGAACGCCGTGCCGATTGGCCGAGGAGAGAGATATGCCGCAGACGGTCGCGGTGCCGGACAATGTTCCGGCCGAACTGGTGGTCGATTTCGACTTCTACACGCTGGCCGGCAAGGCCGAGGATATCCAGCTCGCGTGGGCCGAACTGCACAAGGGGCCCGATATCGTCTGGACCCCGCACTACGGCGGCTACTGGATCGCGACCCGCGCCGAAGATATCAAGGTGATGCAGGTCGACCACGACCATTTCAGCCACAATGAATTCGACATTCCGCTCAACCCCGACCGGGTGAAGTCGATCCCGCTGTCGCTCGATCCGCCGCAGCACACCCCCTATCGCAAGCTGCTGATGGCCGGCTTCACGCCCGCCAAGGTCAAGCAATATTCGGAGGTTGCGCGCGACACCGCCAGGGATCTGGTGGCGAAGCTCAAACCGCGCGGCGAATGCGAATTCATCGACGAATTCGCCAAGGTTCTGCCGATCAACGTCTTTCTGACGATGATGGGCCTGCCGCTGGAGGACCGCGACTTCCTGCTCCCCCGCGCCGAGATCGCGGTGCGCAGCAACGACGTCGATCTCAAGACGCGAACCCAGATGGAACTCGCGGGCTATCTGATGGGACATATTGAAAGCCGCAAGGCGACCCCGCAGGACGATCTGCTCGGCATGATCGTGAACGGCGAGGTCGAGGAACGGCCGCTGACCCCGCACGAGATCATGGCGATGTCGCTGCTCGTGCTCGTCGGCGGTCTCGATACCGTCGCGTCGCAATTGGGCTTCGTTGCGCATTTCCTTGCAAAGAATCCCGGTCATCGCCGCGAACTGGTCGACAATCCGAAGCTGATCCAGACCGCCTGCGAGGAATTCCTGCGTCGCTACGGCCTGCCCAACACCGCGCGGCAGCTGACGATGGATTATGATTACAAGGGGATACGCTTCAAAAAGGGCGACATGATCCAGATGCCGAAGTGCCTCTATGGCCTCGACGACCGGATCAATGCGGATCCGACGGTGGTCGATTTCCACCGCAAGCCTTCGGAGATCAAGCACGCCGCCTTCGGCGCCGGGCCGCACGTCTGCCCCGGCAATGTGCTCGCGCGGCGCGAACTGATCGTTTTCCTCGAGGAATGGCTGCCCGCAATCCCCGATTTCGAGCTCGACCCCGCCCGCCCCCCGGTCTTCGCCGCGGGCAGCGTCAATGGCGTCGACAAGCTCTATCTGAAATGGGCGGTGCAGTGAGCACCGTCGATGACAGCGGCGTCCGTGCCGCGATCCGGTCCGCGATCGACGCGGGGCATGAGCAGGCGGTGCATGTCGTCGCCTATCACGGCGGGCGGCAGGTCATCGACGTCTGGGACGGCCTCGCCGACCCCGCTTCGGGACGCCGGGCCGCCGCCGATACGCTCTACAACGTCTATTCGGTGACCAAGGCGGTCGCCGCGACCGCGCTCCACATCCAGGCCGAGCGCGGCCATGTCGATTATGACGCGCCGATCGCCGACTATTGGCCCGAATTTGCGCAGAACGGCAAGGCGTCGGCGACGGTGCGCCACGCGCTCACCCACCGTGCCGGCGTTCCACTGATGCCCGAGGGCGTAACCCCGGAAAAAATGTGCGACTGGAACTATATGACCGGCGCGATCGCCGCGATGGAACCGCTCGCACCGCCGGGCGAAAAGACGCTCTATCAGTCGATGACCTTCGGCTGGATCGTCGGCGAGATCGTTCGCAGGAGCGATCCAAAGGGCCGCGACTTCCGCCAGTTCGTGCTCGACGAAATCAACGCGCCGCTGGGCCTTCAGGACCTGTGGATCGGCATTCCCGACGCGGTCGCCGACCGCGTTGCGACGATGTCGAACCGCAACGAGAACGACCCGCCGCCCCCCGCCGCGACGCTCTACGCGCGTTCGATGCCCGCGGCGGTCGACCTCGTCCCGCCCGTCTTTGCGCGGCCCGATGTCCAGCGCGCTACGATCGCCGGTGTCGGCGGCATCTTCAACGCCCGCGACGAAGCGCGCTTCTGGGCGATGCTCGCGGGGGGCGGTGAACTGGACGGCGTGCGCCTCCTCTCTGCCGCCCGCGTCGCCGGCTTTTCGAATATCCGCGACAATGGCGACGAACCCGATCCGGTGATGTTCGGCATCCCGATCCCGATCAGCACGGGCGGCTACTGGCTCGGCGGTTCCCGCGTCAGCAGCCCGCGCGCGATCTGGCATCCCGGTGCCGGCGGCTCGCTCGGCTGGGCCGACCCCGACCAGAATCTCGCCGTGGCCGTCTGCCACAACCGCATGTTCAACGCGCGCGATCCCAAGGACGATCCGATCCTGCCGATCTCGCAAGCCGCCGTCGCCGCGCTCGGCCTGGAGTGGAAATCATGACCGTCATGCCCCGCCTCGAAGATCTTGAGGACAAGAGCTTCGATCCCTTCCTGATCGAGAAACTGTCGACCGGCGACTGCCCCGATCCCTATCCGCGCATCCACGAACTGCGCGAACAGGGTCCGGTGGTCGAGGGCAGCTATCGCAAACAGTTCACCGACGTCCCCGACGTCCAGATGGGGCATCTGCCGCAGGTGATGGTGCTCGGCTATGACGCGGTGATGAAGGTGCTGACCCAGCCCGAAATCTTCCGCAACAAGGAGGCGTTCGAGCATAATCTCGGGCGCTCCTTCGGCAACACCATCACCGTGATGGACGCGCCGATCCACACCCGATACCGCAAGATTTTCCAAAAGGCCTTCCTGCCCCAAGTCGTTGCGCAATGGGGCGAAGCCGTCGTCGATCCGGTGGTGAACCGGCTGATGGGCGAATTTCTGGGTCGCGGCGAGGCCGACCTGATCGAGGAATTCACCCACCATTATCCGTTCCAGGTCATCTATGCGCAGGTCGAACTCGATCCGGCGCAGGCGCCGGTGTTCCACAAGCTCGCGATCGCGCAGATCCTCTCGTCGATCGGCGCGCCGCAGGGGCCCGAAGCGAGCACCAAACTCGGAACCTTCTTCGGCGCGCTGCTCGCCGAAAAGCGCCGCACCCCCGGCACCGACCTGATCAGCCACCTCGCCACGGTCGAGGCCGACGGTGAGCGGCTGCCCGACGATGTCCTCATCTCCTTCCTCCGCCAGCTGATGAACGCCGGCGGCGACACCACCTATCGCGGGACGAGCGTGCTGCTGACGGGGTTGCTGACGCATCCCGAGCAGCTCGCGGCGGTGACCGCGGACCGCAGCCTGATCCCGCAGGCGATCGACGAGGCACTGCGCTGGGAAGGCCCCGTTTCGTCGACCTTCCGCTACGCGGCGCAGGATACCGAGATCGAAGGCGTGCCGATCAAGGCGGGCACCTATATCAACACCGTGCTCGCCTCGGCGAACCGCGACCCGCGCAAGTTCGAAAACCCCGACAAATTCGATATCTTCCGCAGCCGCTCAACCCGCCACGTCGCCTTCGCCAGCGGGCCGCACCTGTGCATCGGCCAGCATCTCGCGCGCGTCGAGATGACCCGCGCGCTCAACGCGATCCTCGACAAATTGCCGAACCTGCGGCTCGACCCCGACAAGCCGGCACCCGCGATCAAGGGGCACCTGCTGCGCGTGCCCGAACATCTGTGGGTCAGGTTCGACCGCTGACCGGAGGGCCGCTGCGATGAAGAAATGGATGTGCATGAACTGCGGCTGGATCTACGAGCAGGAACTCGGCGACCCGGCCGGCGAGATCGAACCCGGCACCGCGTGGGACGACATTCCCGACGACTGGAAGTGCCCCGACTGCGGCGCGCTGAAGGCCGAATTCGACATGGTCGAGATCTGACGCGATGGGACCGTTCGACTATATCATCGTCGGCGCCGGTTCGTCGGGCTGCGTGCTCGCCGAACGGCTGAGCCGCAGCGGCCGCCACAAAATCCTCGTCATCGAAAGCGGCCCCGTCGATTCGAGCCCGCTGATCGACATGCCGCGCGGCTTCGGCAAGACGCTGATGGATCCGAAGCTGACCCACGCCTATGTCGCGAAAAAGACCGGCGGCCACAACGAGCCCGAATATTGGGTGCGCGGCAAGACGCTCGGCGGGTCGAGCTCGCTCAACGGCATGGTCTATGTCCGCGGCCAGCCCAGCGATTATGACGAATGGGATTGCGACGGCTGGCGCTGGGCGGATCTCAAGCCGCATTTCAAGGCGCTCGAAAATCACCAGCTCGGCGCCTCCGACATGCGCGGCAGCGGCGGTCCGCTCAACATCACCCTCCATCCGACGAAGCTGCCGGTGCTCGAGGCGATGATCGCCGCCGCCGCCGAAATGGGCGTGCCCACCGCCGCCGACCTCAATGCGCTCGACGGTCCGGGTTTCGGTTATCAGCCGCGCAACATCTGGAAGGGCAGGCGCCAGAGCGCCGCCAAGGTTTTCCTCCGCCCCGCGATGGCGCGTCCCAACGTCACCGTCATCACCGACACCGACGTGCTGCGGCTGACGCACGCTGGCCAGCGCATCACCGGGGTGCGCATCCGGGGCGCCGACGGCGAACGCGACATCGCGGCGACGGAAGTCATCCTCAGCGCCGGCGCGCTCAATTCCCCTACCCTGCTCCAGCGCTCGGGCATCGGTCCCGCCCCGCATCTCAAAAGCGTCGGGGTCGAAGTGCTGCACGACGCCCCCGGCGTCGGCCACAACATGCGCGAGCACCGCCTGCTCCGCGCGCAATATCGCCTGCGCGAGGGCAGCGAGAATGCCGCCTTCCAGGGCGCCGGCCTCTATCTCAGCGCGCTGCGCTATTTCCTGCTCAAATCGGGCCCGCTGACTTCGGCGGCGTTCGAGGTCGGCGGTTTCATCCGCACCGAACCGGGCAGCGGCCGCCCCGATGCCCAGCTCGGCATGGGGCCGATGTCGATCGACACCAGCACCCCCGGCCTGTCGCTGCACGGCTTCCCCGGCGCGATGTGCGGCGGCTATGTGATGCGTCCCGAAAGCCAGGGCAGCATCTTGATCGGCGGACCCGACATCGCGACCCCCGCGATCATCGACCCCAATTATCTCGCGACCGACTACGACCGCCGCGTCTCGGTGGCGCTGTTCCGCTTCATCCGCGCGATGTTCACTCGACCCGCGCTCGCGCCCTTCGTCGTCGAGGAGATCGATCCGAGCGTCGGCATCGAGCGCGACGACGAGATCATCGACGCCTATCATCGCATCGGCGGCGCCGGTTATCACGCCGCGGGCACCTGCCGGATGGGCGACGACGCGGCGTCGGTCGTCGACACGCGTCTGCGCGTGCGCGGGGTCGCGGGGCTGCGCGTCGTCGACATTTCGGTGATGCCGTCGCTGGTGTCGGGCAATACCAATGCCCCCGCGATGGCGATGGCATCGCGCGCCGGCGACCTGATCCTCGCCGACGCCGGCTAATCGCGCCGGCCGTTCGCCCGCCTAGTGCAGATGCTGCAGCTTGTCGGGGTTGCGCACGACATAGATTGCGACGATCTTGCCGTCCTCGATCTCGAGCGCGGTCGTCTGGACCTCGCCATCGGCCTCGCGCGTGATGAAACCCGGCAGGCCGTTGATCGTACCGGTGCGAACCAGCGTCGAGCCATATTTTCCGAACAGCACCGCCAGGCTGCGATGCAGCTTGAGCACCGTGTCGAAGCCGAGGATCGGCCGGTCGGCGGCGGGCCGCTTGCCGCCCCCGTCGGACCACATGCCGACGTCGGCCGCAAGCAGCGCGCCCAAAGCCTGCATGTCGCCGCTGCGCGAGGCGGCGAAAAAGGCGTCGGCGATCTCCAGCCCCTTTTCCCTTTCAAGCCGGTAGCGCGGGCGTGCCTCACGGACGTGCGCGCGCGCCCGCGCGGCAAGCTGGCGCGTCGCCGCGGCGTCGCGGCCGATCGTCGCCGCGACCTCGTCGAAGCTGACCCCGAAAACGTCGTGGAGCAGGAAGGCGGCGCGTTCGAGCGGCGACAGCCGTTCGAGCGCGAGCATCAGCGGCAGCGTGACATCGTCCTCGTCGGCCTCTTCTTCGAGCAGCGGCTCGGGAAGCCAGGGCCCGACATAGGTCTCGCGGGTGCGCCGCGCCGACTTGAGCTGGTCGAGGCAGAGCCGCGTCACCGTGCGGCGGAGGAACGCCGCGGGTTCGCGCACTTCGCGGCGGTCGGTGGCGAGCCAGCGGAGAAAGGCATCCTGCACCGCATCTTCGGCATCGGCGACCGACCCCAGCATGCGATAGGCCACGCGCGTGAGCAGCGGACGCAGCGGGTCGAAACTCGCCGCCGCGTCGCTGTTGCCCGGGTCGTCGCGGATACCGTCAAAGCGCATCAGGCCGCCTTTGCCGCAGGCATGTCGTACCAAAGGTCGAAACCGACCGCGAGGCGGTTCCAGCCGTTGATGACGTTGATCATCAAGGTCAGCTTCACCTGTTCCTCCGGCGTAAAATGCGCTTCGAGCGCGGCCTTCGCACCCTTGTGTGTGTGCCCTTCGGACAGGCGGGTCAAGGCGTCGGTCCACGCCAGCGCGGCGCGCTCGCGGTCGCTATAGACCGGCGCCTCGTGCCACGCCGCGAGCAGATAGATGCGCTGTTCGGTCTCGCCCGCCGCGCGGGCCTCGGTCGTGTGCATGTTGATGCAGTTCGCACAGCCGTTGAGGATCGACGCGCGGATCTTGACCAGCTCGATCAGGCTTTTCTCGAGGCTCTCCTGCACTGCGAGCGACGTGCCCATCCACTGCTTCATCAGCTGCGGGGCGGCGGCGAAGGGGTCGGTTACCTTGGTCATGGCGTGTCTCCTTTGGTGAACATGCCGACATGACGAAACAGGGCGGGCGCGTGTGACATGCCGCGCAAAAAAATCCCGCGCGGCACCTGCTTTTTTCGAAACCCGGCCGCGCTCCGCGAAACGCTCCGTTTCGGACAATATGCTTTGACGGGCCGCCAAGCTGGATTAGCATCGCGCATCATCGGCAAAGGGGGATCGGATCATGAAGTTTCTCGATGGTTTCACCGAACAGGCCTATGCGCTGCTGCGCATCGTCGCTGGCCTGTTGTTCCTCGCGCACGGCGTGCAGAAATTCCTCAACTTCCCGGCACCCTTCGCGATGCCGCTCAACCCGATGCTCACCGCCGCTGGCGCGATCGAACTGATTGCAGGCGGGCTGATCGTCCTCGGCCTGTTCACCCGCCCCGCCGCCTTCGTCGCCAGCGGCATGTCGGCGGTCGGCTATTGGGTCGCACACGGCACGCAAAGCCCCTACCCGATCGTCAACGGCGGCGAGACGATCGCGCTCTATTCCTTCATCTTCCTGTTCATTGCGACGCGCGGCGCGGGCATCTGGAGTGTCGAGGGCGCGACGAAAAAATAGCCTGTGTGCCCGGTCACTGACCGCGCGCAAAACGCGCGGCAATGGGCCGGCTCATGAGCAAGAAGCAGCCCGCCAAAGACCATCTCTATTCGGTCGGAACCACCGCCTCGCTGCGCTGGGCGGGGGTGAAGGGCAAGGTCGCACACGTCGAGGTCGCGACCTATGCCGACCCGACGATCACCATCCAGGGCGAGAAGCGCGGCTGCATCGAATTTCCCGTGTCCGACATCCGCTGGATGCGCGCGGGAAAGGAATTTGGCAGGACGACCCATTGGCGCACCGTGATCGCACGCGAGCGCGGCTCCGATATCGTCTTCGACGGAAGCTGGTCGGGCGACTATCCCGACCTCGTGCTGCACATCGCCGAGGAGATGGAAGCGCTCGGCCGTTTCGACCGCGTGCAGCGCGGGCTGCGCGGATGGGAGAATCTCGCCCATCTCCTCATCTTGGGCGGCATCTGCCTGATGCTGCTTTACGCACCCTGTGACACGTGGCGTCTCTATGGCGCCGACTGGAAGCCGGGCGCCTACGCGATCTGGGGCGGCTTCGCGCTCCTCCCCCTGATCGGGCTGATCTACGTCGTCGGCACCTGGTGGCGCTGGTACCGCCCGCGCCGCGTGCGCGACTGGGAAGATCTGGAGCGCGTGCTCATCTGACCTCGCGCGGGCCGGTCGCAACACGCCGACGCCCTGTGCCCGACGGACCGCTCGCGGGAGGAGCGGCAGCAAACGGCCGGTAGCGGACGTTAGAGATGTGCACCCCGGCGAAAGCCGGGGCCCAGAATGCCGACACGAACCCGGCGTGTTTCTGCACTGGACCCCGGCTTTCGCCGGAGCGCACGGAGGGCTGGACTCGGTCATTTTCCGTCATCCCGGCGAAGGCCGGGATCCCGCCCTGCAAGCCATGACGCACCGGTGAGATCCCGGCCTTCGCCGGGATGACGGCTGAAAATGGACGCTGTCCGATCCCCACCCCATTTCGGAAGCCACCTGCCGGTGCGACACCCATGTCAGCATACGACCGGTTGCGGACATCGGAAATCCTCGCTGTGGCCGCAGGCCATGGGGAGGGGGGCCGCCGCCGCAGGCGGTGATGGAGGGGCCGAAAGGTCACGCGACGCCTGACGGCGTCGGCCCCTCCGTCAGCCCTGCGGGCTGCCACCTCCCCATCGCTGCGCGACATGGATGGCCGATACACCGGCGAATATACGGTTTCAAAATCGCGATACACCTGCGAGCGCCGCAGGGGTCAGTGGCGCATCTTTTCAAAGGAAGTGACATCCGCGACTGAGGGAATAAATGCCGCCACGGCTAGGCAGTATCAAACCTACAAAGCAAAACGAGGGTATTGAAGCATCCGCCTGCCCGTCGGCAGCTCCCCACCCCGAAACCGTCACCCGCCGAAACAATCGCCATCGACACGGCAAAAAAGGGGGCGCCCCTTTCGGAACGCCCCCGAAGTTGCGGGCTTCACATGGTGAAGGCTTCAAAGCTTGCGCGTATTTCCCTCGATCAACCGCTTCGCCTCGGAAATGGCCTTGGCGGTGGTCAGCTTCTTTTCCTGGACCTCGTCGGCCATTTCAAGCAGGCGGCCGCTGATCACGGTGCCGGTATCGGCCTTTTCGTCGATCGCGATACCGCCCTTGGCCTGTGCAACGCGGTCCCATTCGGCGCGCACCGCGGCCCAATATTCCTTCGTCGCGGCCCAGTAATCGTCGGCGGCCTTCACGTCATACTGGTCGTATTTGATATAGGTGTTGAGGACATATTCCTGGACGATCGGCACCAGCTTGCCGTCCTTCGTGCCCATCTTGGTATTGTCCTGCCAGTGGACCCAGCCGTCAGGCGAGGGCTGATGGCGGTTGATCGACAGATAGCGGTCGTACACCGGATTGCGCACGGCATCGCGGCGCGCGAGCGGACGCCATGTCCAGTTCGAGCGCCAGCGACGGACGCCGCCCTGCGTTTCGAACTGCCCCCAGCCCCCGTAACGCGGGCTGTCGTCGACCTGCCAGACGGTCTGCGACCAGCGACCGGTGCGCATGCGCTCGGGTACATCTTCCCACATCCACGCGTTGCGGTCCGAATAGACCAGCAGCTTCGCGGGTTCATATTCCCAGTCCTGGCGCCAATGCTTGATGATCATGCTTTTGTCGTCGTCACCCGTGATGACGAGCATATGCTGGAGCACGATCTTGCGCCCGGTGTCCTCGATCACCCGGACGACCTCGTTGCCACCCGATCTTTTGGGTTCGAGGACCTCGTAACTCGGATCCCAGCGCGTCGATTCCTGCATGTTGAAGCTGACGCGGTAGTTGCCCGCCATCGCAAGGATGTCGGCGCGGTCCTGTTCGAAATTCGCCGCGGCGGCCTCGGCCGCGATCGGCGGGTGGGCGGAGGCTACAACGGGGAGCGCAGCGGTGAGCAGCAACAGGCCGGCGGCGATTCTACGACAGGATTTCATCGGTGCAGTCCTTTTCATCTTCAGAAGCGGAAGCTGAGCGACACGCTCGCGTTGCGGCCCGGCTGGGTATAGGCGTCGGCAATCACCGCGATCGGCAGCGTCTGCCCCCCGATGACGGTCGTGTTGGCGAGCCCGCGCGCGTCGCTCCACCAGCTGTATTTCTTGTCGAGGATGTTGAAGACGCCGCCGCGCAGCGTCAGCCCGTCGGCCAGCCGCACAAAGGCGGTCGCGTCGAGGATCGTGAAGCCGTCGGGGCGATAGCCGTCCGCCGTCCGCGACGCTTCCTTGCGCGCGCTGTGCGTCATGATCAGCTGGCCGCCGAAGCGTCCCTGCCGCTGGCGATAGCCGACCCCGGCAACGAGCTTGAGCGGGTCGATCGATTCGAGCGGCGTGTGCAGGCCGGCGGGGTCGATCACATCGCCCTTGGCATAGGATAGGGCGAGCGTCGTATACAGGCCGGACGACGCTCGCCCCTCGAACCGCGCCTCGGCCCCTTTGACCCGGACGCGATCGAGATTCACGAATTGAAAGATGGCGGGATCGTTCGGCAGGAAATTGCCGCTCACCCGTTCCTGGCTGATGAAATCCTTGTAGCGCGACGAAAAGCCGGTGACATCGAGGCTGATCGCGTCGTTCGAGAAGCGGATGCCGCCCTCGACGCTCGTGCTGCGTTCGGGACCAAGGTCGGGGTTCGGGATCGAGGTATAGCCCGACGCGAGGTTCGAGAAGAACTGGTTCACCTGCCCCGGTTCGGGCGCCTTGAACCCCGTCGCATAATTGGCGAACAGGCGAACCGCGTCGGTGATCTTCCACACCGCGCCGAATTTGGGCGACAGGCGCGAACCGTCCTGCTTGGCGCCGGCAAAGGCGGGCAGCAGCGGGTCGTCGTCGGGCGACAGGTCGTACCAGTCGAAACGCAGCGCCGGATAGAGCAGCAGGCGGCCGTCGGCGACCGCTATCTCGTCGCCGACGAACAGGCCGGCGCGGGTAAAATCGGTGCTCGGGAAGGCGCGCAGCGGGAAGATTTCGCCAAAGGGCGGCACGGTGCCGTCGCGCAGCCCGCGCTGGCGCGTCTTGCTGATGTCACCGCCGAAGACGAGGCGGTGCGCGACCGGCCCCGTCGTGAAGTCGGCACGCGCCTCGGCCGCGGCGCCGATGACGCGGTTCTCGAAGCTGTTGAGCCGCGTTCGGTCGGCGGCGGGGGTACGGTCCTCCTCGGTATATTGCCGGTCCTCGCCGTCCTGCCAGTAGAGCGCGACGCGCGCGAAATCGATGGCCCCCTCGCCCTCCCAGCTCCAGTCGAGCGAGACGCGCTTGCGCTCGCCGGTGTCGAAACCTTCGAGCCGGTCGACGCTCGCGGTGACGACGCCGGCCGGGGTGCGCGTCGCGGTCACGCCGGTGAGGCCGTTGGTGTAGAGGCGGGTGTCGAGATATTCGCCGGTCAGGCGCAGCTTGTGTCCGTTGGCGGGGTCGTAGACGATGCGCGCGAGCGCGGCGTCCGACCGGCCGTCCTGCGGATTGGGAAGCGTGCGTAGCGGGCCGCTGGTCGCGTCCTTCCCCGAGGTGCCGGTAACGGGCCCGAGCAGGATGCCGCCGGCGACGCTGCCCTTGTTGTCGAGTTCCTGATAATCGCGGCGGGTATAGGCGGCCATCACCGACCAATCGCCGCTGCGCCCGGCGAGGATCGCGGTTTCGCTGAACTCCTGATCGGCGCTGCTGTATCCCGCGCGGAGCAGGCCGCCGACGGCCTTGCCGCCCTGAAGGAAGTCGGCGGGGTCGCTGGTGATGAAGCTGACCGCGCCGGCAAGGCCGTCGCTGCCGTAGAGGGCCGACGACGGCCCGCGCAGGATCTCGACCGACTTGACGAGACCAAGGTCGACATAATCGCCGCGACCCGACGCCTGCGCGCCGAAGCTGAAACCGTCGGGGACGCGCACGCCGTCGACCTGGATCAGCACGCGGTTGCCGCCGATGCCGCGGATGTTGAAGCTGTCGTTGCCCGCGCGGCCGGTCGCGCCGAGCGCGGCGCCAAAGCGTGCGGGCTGGCGCTGGACGCTGACCCCGGGCTCGAAACGGACGAGGTCGCGGATGTCGGTGACAAGTTCGTCGGCGATCTGCTCGTCATTCTTCACCGTGATGGTGATCGGAACATCCTCGGCCTTCACCGCGGTGCGCGTCGCGGTGACGACGATCTGGCTCTTGCGCTGAGCCCAATATTCGCCGTCATTGTCCTGCGCCGCCGCGGGCTGCGCGAGCGCCGCAAGAGCCAGGCTGACCGCGGTTCCGGCGGCAAGACGGGTGGCGGACGGCAAACGCGAGCTGGTCAATGAATTTCCCCTTATATGATTGCGACTGACTCGCAATAGCGGCTCTCTAGGGGTGCAATTCGCGGGGGTCAAGAGTTATGCTAATGCGACTCGTTCGCGATATATCGATCAGCGGCATCCCGCTGTTCGGCACTTTCGCGACCATTCAGACGGTTGCCCAATGCGCCACCCCGCGGCATGATGGCGGCGGGGGAAAAGACCGATGCCGCCAGAGGTCTTCATCAGCTATTCGTCAAAGGACCGCACCGTCGCGAACATGGTGTGCGCGCTGCTCGAAGAGCGCGGACGGCGCTGCTGGATCGCGCCGCGCGACATCGTCCCCGGCGCCTCATGGGGCGAAGCGATCATCGACGGACTGAAGAGCGCGAGCGTCTTTGTCCTCGTCTTTTCGCGCCACGCCAACAGCTCGCCCCAGATATTGCGCGAGGTCGAGCGCGCGGTGCACCTCGGCTTGCCGATCATCCCCTTCCGCATCGAAGAAGCGATGCCCGAGCGCAGCCTTGAATATTTCATGAGCGTGCCGCACTGGCTCGACGCGCTGTCACCGCCGGTCGAGGATCATATCGCGCGACTGGGCGACGTCGTCGAACAACTCATCACCGGCCCGCGCGGTGACTATGTCCCCCGAAAGCCACGGGGCGCAAAAAGCCTGAGCTGGAACAATGCGCTGGTTCGCGCCGGCGTCGGCGGCGCGGTGCTCGCGCTGCTGCTGCTCGCCGCATGGTTCGGCGGGCTCGCGCCGCCGGATTCGCCGGCCGGCTGGCTGACCGCGCTGCTCGCACTCGTCGTTCCGGCGGGCGCGGTCGCGAGTGGATCGATCAGGGCGTGGACCAAGCGGGGCATGCAGGGCGCGCTGATCGCGCTGCTGCTCGCCGCCGCCGCAACCTGTGGCTGGGCGTCGTCGGCCTATGTCGTCGCGGGCGAGAATGGCGCCCCGCTGGTGCGCGGCACGGAATGCACCCCTGACGCGAAGCTCGTCTTCGAGGAAGAATGCCCCGACCTTCCAGCCGATGCGCTCGCCGATGCCGCTTACGACGTTGCAGCCTTGTGGACCGCCGCGTCGATCGGGCGGGTAAAGCTGATGCTCGCGGCGGCGTGGACGCTCGCGGCGCTGGCGGCAGCGCTGCTCGTCGCGGGGTGGCTCGGCGGACCACGGCGATTGAAACAGGAGGAGCCATGATGCGCAAACTATTGGCAACCGCCATTTTCCTGCCGTCGGCGGCGCTGGCGCAGACCCCGCCCGACGCCGCGGCACTGAAGGCGATCGAGGCCGCAGTGCCGGCGCAAAGCTGGTACCCCGAGGGCTATTACGACGTCCGCATCGCCGCCGAAGCCGACGAACAGGAGCGCAAGCGCCCCGCCGACGAACGAGTCTTCGATTTCGACGACGGGCTCGGAAAACGCTTCGATGTCGTCGATTGCGGCGCCGAAGGGCATGACCCCGCCGAACTCGACCCGGCGAGCGCGCGCTACGGCTTCGTCGCAAGCGAAGTCGCGCGGCTGCGCGCCGACTTCATCCGGCTGAAACTGCCGGCGGCGGCCTGGGCCGAACCTTTGCTCGCGTTCGAAAGGACCCAGATCGCCGAGGCCGCAAAGGCGAGCGAAGCCGAAATCTATGGCGTCGAAACCGCAGCAGCGGACGACGCGCCGATCGCCGACGAAAGCATCAGCGAAGAGCCCGACAGCTATGCGCTGCTCGCTGCGGCGGTCGAGGCGAACCGCACGCGGCTCGCCCCTAGGGCTCCGAAGATCGTCGTCGAAGGTGGCTGCGGCGCGGGTGAAGGCGGCCCGGTGATCGTCCGGACCAGCCCGGCGGGCGGCGAGGTTCTGCTCGTCAACGCCTTTGCCTTCAAGGTGTGCACGCGCAAGCAGCCCGACCCGTGGGACCGTTTCAAATGCAAATGGAACGAGATCGAGACCGGGGTCGAGAAGCAGCTCGCAGGACGCTATGTCTACCAGGTCCGCTGGCCCGATGGGGCGATCCGCAAGGGCACACGCGAAATCGTCCCCAATTATGACGAGGAAAGCGCGGTGACCGTGACCTTCAAGAAGAGCGGAAGCTGATCATGGACGGTCGCTGGATCGCGCTGGCGGTCGCCGCCACGGCGCCGGCGGGTGCGGCCGCGCAAACGGATGATCCGCCCGACGCGACCGCGCTGAAGGCGCTGGAAGCCGGCGTACCGCCGCAGAGCTGGTATCCCGACGGCTATTACGACCTGCGCATTGCCGCCGAAGCCGAAGCCGCAGAAAATCCGCGCGCGGCTGAACGGCTGGTGACGGCCATGCCCGACGCCGCAGGCAAGCTTCGCCCGCGCTACGACATCGTCGATTGCGCCCCCGACCACGCGGCCGCCGATAGCGGCGACGCGGCGACCCGGCGGCTGGGCGACCTCGCGCTCGAAGTCGCGCGACTGCGCCACGAGTTCGCGCGACTGACCTACCCCACCGCGGTCTATGCCGAACCGTTGCTGGCGTTCGAACGCGCCGGGATCAAGGCTACCGATGCCGGCGATTATTCGACGCTTGCGACCGCAGCCGAAGCAAACCGGCAGCGGATCGCGCCGACCCTGCCCGCCATCGCCGCGCGCGCCAGTTGCAGCGCCGAGAAGGGCGCGGGTCCGATCCTGACCCGGGGCATCGGCGCGGCCCTGCCCACCCCGCGCCCCAGCGTCACCCTCGCGACCCAGCCCGCGACGGGCGAGGTGCTGCTGATCAGCGCCTTTGCCTTCAAGGTGTGCACGCGCAAGCAGCCCGACCCGTGGGACCGTTTCCAGTGCAAGTGGAACGAGATCGAGACCGGCGTGAAAAAGCCGCTGTCGGGGCGTTTCGTCTATCAGGTCAAATGGCCCGACGGGACGGTGCGCAAGGGCACCCGCGAGATCGTACCCGGGCCCGCGGCGACGGTGACCTTCAAGAAGACGGGGAGTTAGCTCCCCGGCCCTTCATAAGCCTCGACAATCCGCCCAACGATCGGGTGGCGGACGACGTCGGCGCTGGTGAAGCGGCTGACGTTGATCCCCTCGACCCCTTCCAGCCGCGCGACGGCATCGGCGAGCCCCGAGCTGGCGGGAAGCGGCAAATCGACCTGCTTGGGGTCGCCGCAGATCACCATGCGGCTGTTCATGCCGAAACGGGTGAGGAACATCTTCATCTGCGGGATGGTTGTGTTCTGCGCCTCGTCGAGAATGATGAAAGCATCGGCGAGCGTGCGCCCGCGCATGAAGGCGAGCGGCGCGATCTCGATTTCGCCCGAGGCGATGCGGCGCTCGACCTGTTCGGCGGGCAGGCAGTCATGGAGCGCGTCGTAGAGCGGCCGCAGATAGGGATCGACCTTTTCCTTCATGTCGCCGGGCAGGAAACCGAGCTTTTCGCCTGCCTCGACCGCGGGGCGCGAGAGGATGAGGCGCTGGACGCTGCCGGTGATGAGCTGCGCCACCGCCTGCGCCACCGCCAGATAGGTCTTGCCGGTTCCCGCGGGACCGAGCGCAAAAATCACGTCGTCGCGCGCGAGCGCCTGCATATAGGGGACCTGCGACGGTGCGCGCGGGACGATCGTCTTCTTGCGCGTGCGGATCATCACCGTCGGCGCCTGTTCCTTTTCGTGCCGGATGATGCCGTCGAGCGTCGGCTGCGCCGACATCGCGATCACCCCGTCGACCATGCCGGCGTCCACTTCCTGCCCCTGTTCGATGCGGGTGTAGAGATCGACGAGCACATCGCGCGCGCGCGCCGCGGCTTCGGCCTCGCCCTCGATCTGAACACGGTTACCGCGCGCCGAGATATAGACGCCGAGGCGGTTTTCAATCGCGACGAGATTGCGGTCGAACTCACCGAACAGGATGCCCAGCAGTTGCGTTCGCTCGAACTCCGCGGTCAACCGGACGCGGTCGCCGGGTTCGGCGGGGGTTGCGGCGAGCGGGCGTTTGGACACGTGGGCAGGGCTCCTAGGCTGGCTTGGGCAATGTAATTCGCTGGTGCCGAACTTGTCGAAGCCCAGTCCTCCTTGCGGAGGTTTGAACAAAGAACGGTCCTTCGACAAGCTCGGGACAAACGGTGGTCGGGGTATCGGGTCGCACTAAGCGACGGCTTCCATCAGCGGTTCGGCCGCGAGGCTGTTCGGTCCCGCCGAGACGATGCGCACGTCGACCATGTCGCCGATCTTCAGGCCCGGCGCGATGACATGCACCGACTGGAGCCAGGGCGACTTGCCGATGAGCTGGCCGTCGAGCTTGCCCCTGCGCTCGAGAAGCAGACGCGTGGTGCGGCCGACCATCGCTTCGTTGAACGCCTGTTGCTGTTCGTTGAGCAGCGCCTGCAGACGCTGGAGGCGGTCGTTCATCACCGCTTCGTCCACCTGATCCCCCATCGTCGCCGCGGGCGTGCCGGGACGGCGCGAATATTTGAAGCTGTACGCCATCGCATAGCTGGTGGCGCGGACGATATCGAGCGTCGCCTGAAAATCCTCTTCGGTTTCGCCGGGGAAACCGACGATGAAATCCCCCGAGATCGCGATGTCGGGGCGTACGGCACGCACGCGCTCAATGACGCGCAGATAGGAATCGACGCTGTGGCTGCGGTTCATGGCGGCGAGAATGCGGTCGCTGCCCGCCTGCACCGGCAGATGGAGGAAGGGCATCAGCTTGTCGATCTCGCCATGCGCGGCGATGAGCCCGTCGGTCATGTCGTTGGGGTGGCTGGTCGTGTAGCGGATGCGTTCGAGCCCGTCTTCGCGCGCGAGTTCGCGGATCAGCCCGTCGAGGCCGATCGCCCGGCCCCGATCGTCCTCACCGTCCCAGGCATTGACGTTCTGCCCGAGCAGGGTGATCTCGCGCGCGCCGCCCGCGACAAGCGCGCGCGCCTCGGCGACCAGGTCGGCGAAGGGGCGGCTGATCTCGGCGCCGCGCGTATAGGGCACGACGCAATAGGTGCAGAATTTGTCGCAGCCTTCCTGCACGGTCAGGAAGGCCGTCGGGCGCTGGCCGCCAGCGCGCTTCGGCAGCGCGCCGAACTTGCTGTCGAGCGGCATATCGAGGTCGACCGCCTTTTCACCCTTCGCGGCGCGCGCGATCAGGTCGGGCAGGCGGTGGTAGGCCTGCGGTCCGACGACAACGTCGACCGAGGGAGCACGCCGGGCGATCTCGGCACCCTCGGCCTGCGCGACGCAGCCGGCGACCGCGATCGTCGGACGGCTGCCGTCGGCGCGCTTCAACCGCCCGATGTCCGAATAGACTTTTTCAGCCGCCTTTTCACGAATGTGGCACGTGTTGAGCACGACGAGGTCGGCGTCGGCCCCCTCGGCGGCGGCGACGTAGCCCTCGGCGCCCAGCATCTCGGCCATCCGTTCGCCGTCATAGACGTTCATCTGGCAGCCGAAGGATTTGACGTGGAAAGTCTTGGGAGAGGTGTTCGGAGTCTCGGATTTCATCGGCGCGCTATAGGCGATGGAGCGGCGCGGCGGAAGGGCGTGCCGCGGCGAGCCGCGCGAGGATCGCGCTACGCGCCGCTTCGTTGATCACCTTGCGATCGCGCTCGGCCTCGTCGGGCAGCGGGTCGAGATAGTGGATCGTCAGTGCGATCGGCCGCTTGCGCGCGAGGAGCCGCTTGAAATTGTCGAGCCCGGATTCGGGATCGAGCCACGCGATGTCGCTCGCCTCCTCCCCGTAATCGAGAAAAACGGGCTGGACCTGCAAGTCGGGCGGGGTCGGGATGATCGCCTGGAACAGCGAAGCGCGAAAGGGCAGCAAGCCGTCGCCGGGGCCGGTCGTACCCTCCGGAAAGAGCGTCACCGGGCGGCCGCGCGCCAGTGCTTCGCGCAGGCTGTTCGCCTGATTGTGGATCTCGCGCTTCGCCTCGCGCTGGACATAGATGGTGTGGTTCTGATCGGCGAGCCAGCCGACGAGCGGGGTCGTCCCGACCTCGGCCTTGGACACGAAGGCCGAGCGCGCCGCGCCGCCGAGCGCCAATATGTCGAGCCAGCTGACATGGTTCGAGACGAACAGAACGTCGCGGCGGAGCCGCTTGCCCGTCGTGCGGATGCGCAGCCCGGCAATCCAGCCGACGGCATTGAGGAAGGCCATGACCATCGGTGACGGACGGCCGACCGCGCGGTAACAAAGATGGGGAACGATCAGGAAGAGCAACGCCAGCACCATCAGGGCCAGACGCGCGGCGACGCGCCAGGTTATCCGGGCGGCGTCAGCCCTTGTCGCGATCGAGGGAGACACCATAAAGCTCCATGCGGTGGTCGACGAGGCGGAAACCGAGGCGTTCGGCGATGACTTTCTGCAACGCTTCGAGTTCGGGGTCGACGAATTCGATCACCTTGCCGGTCTCGACGTCGATCAGATGGTCGTGATGCGCCTCGGGCGCTGCTTCGTAGCGCGAGCGGCCGTCGCCGAAGTCGTGGCGGTCGAGGATGCCGGCCTCTTCGAACAATCGCACGGTGCGGTAGACGGTCGCGATCGAAATGCCGCTGTCGACCTTGGACGCGCGCTCATACAGCGTCTCGACGTCGGGATGGTCCTGCGAATCCGAGATCACGCGCGCAATGATGCGGCGCTGTTCGGTGATGCGGAGCCCCTTTTCATGGCAAAGAGCTTCGAGATCGATGGTACCGGACATGCGGGCCTTTCCTGCGAAACGCAGTCGTTTCTTTGTTCTTGATTCTGTATAGGGTCACCCCGCGCATAGGACAAGGGCGGCACCGAACGGCACCGCCCTTCCCGGCCCGTTCGGGCCCTTGCTGCGGGTGGCGGTCAGGCCGCTTTCTTGCGCTTGCGCCCGCCGCCGCGCCCCTTGGTGCCGAGGCCAATTTCCTTGGCCAGCGCACGGCGCCGTTCGGCATAATTGGGGGCGACCATCGGATAGTCGGCAGGCAGGCCCCATTTGGCGCGATAATCGTCGGGGGTCATGCCGTAATGCGTCATCAGATGCCGGCGCAGCATCTTGAGTTTCTTGCCGTCTTCGAGGCAGACAATGTAGTCGGGCTTGACCGACGTCCGCACAGAGACCGCGGGAACCGGCTTTTCTTCCTCGACCGGCTGGCTGCCGAGATTCGAGAGCGCGGCGTGGACATTGTTGATCAATATCGAAAGATCGGAAATCGCGACGCTATTGTTGCTGACATGCGCCGCGACGATGTCTGCGGTCAATGTGACCAGCATTTCGCTGGTATCGGCTTGTTCCGACATGGACAGTTTCCTTTTTTATGTACCCAGAAGGTGAACGGCGTGCATTTGGACCCTTCATTCATCCGGTCGAGATACTGCCATTCTGGCAGCATTGTCGCAAGCTCTATCACCTAGTTGACGACGGAGCGGCGCATTGTAATCGCATCGCGGATCACACCGTCATCGCCGCGATAATAGTCCTTGCGACGACCGCATTCAGAAAAACCGCACCGCTCATAGAGATGAACGGCATCGTTGTCAGCGCGCATTTCGAGGAAATAGTCTTCGGCCCCTTCGCCGGCCGCCCATCCCTGCCAGTCTGCCATCAGCCGCGCACCGACCCCGCGGCCGCGACGCGCCGGATCGACCGCGAGCAGGAGAAGTTCGCTTTCGGGCCCCGCGACGCGCGCCGCCGAAAAGCCGCACGGCACGTCGCCATCCCACGCGAGGCAGATGCGCGCCGACGGCAGCGCGAACAGCGTCAGCACCTGCGCACGGCTCCAGGCTTCGCCAAAAGCAGGGTCGAAGGCGGCGTCCATCACCCGCATCACCGCGGCAAGGTCGGCCACGCGCGCTTCGGCGAGGCGGATCGCAATGCTCATGTCGCCGCCATGGGCTTCGCGTCGGGTGCGCGGCCGTAGATCGGGCCGGGATCGCCAAAGATCGCACCGGGCGGCAGACGGAGAGCTGCGCGCGCGTCGGGCAGCATCGTCAGCGCCGTGCCGCTGCCGCGCTGCGCGACAAGGGCTTCGGCGCGATTGCCGACGACGAGCGCCTCGGAAAAGGCCGTCGCCGCCGCGGGCAGAAGCGACTGCACCGCGGCGAGCGGCGCAAGGTCGGCCGCGAAGGGCTGGACGAACCACTGGCCGTGACCGCCCTCCATGACGACGAGCGCGCCGCCGGCGCCTTCGATCGCATCGGCTGCGCTCGCCGCGACGAGCGCGAGGGTCGAGAAGCCGCGGACCGGCACGCCCCATCCGAGCGCGAGCGCGCGCGCCGCCGCGACGCCGATGCGTACCCCGGCAAAGCTGCCGGGACCGCAGCCGACCAGGATTTCGTCGGCGCGGCCACCGCCCGCCAGCTCGGCGATCAGCGGGACGAGCCGCTCGGCGTGGCCGCGACCGAGCACGACGTGCCGAAAATCAACGACGCGGCCGTCCGCAACCAGCGCGACCGAACAGGCCTCGCTGGCGGAATCGAGGACGAGGCGGCGGCGGCCGGCGTCAGGCGATGCGGTTGAAGCGGTCAAAGCCGGGGCGCGGGCTGCGCTCGAAGATGGTCGCCGCGTCGCCGTAACCGAGCGTCGCGATGAAATTGCTCTTCACGCTCGGCTGGCCGGCGAAGAATTCGGCGTCGACCGCGTCGTTGGCGAAGCCCGACATCGGCCCGGTGTCGAGCCCGAGCGCCCGCGCGGCGAGAATGAAATAGCCGCCCTGCAGGCTCGAGTTGCGGAAAGCGGTGGCCTTCGCGAGCTCGTCATTGCCCGCAAACCAGCTGCGCGCGTCGGTGTGCGGGAAGAGCTCGGGCAGGTTTTCGTAAAATTCGGTATCCATGCCGATGATCGCGGTGACGGGCGCCTGCAGGATCTTTTCGGCGTTGGCGGGCATCGCGTGCGCCGCGAGCCGCCGCTTCGCGTCGTCGCTGGTGCACCAGACGATCCGCGCGGGCAGGCAATTGGCGCTGGTCGGCCCGAATTTCATCAGCTCCCAGATCGCGTGCAGCTGGGCCTCCGACACCGGCCGGTCGGTATAGCCGTTATAGCTGCGTGCGGCACGGAACAGCTGGTCGAGGGCCTGGTCGGAAAGCGGCTCGCTCATCGGATCATTCTCCAGGGATGGGGGTCAGACGGCGTGGACCGCGGTCACTTCGGGGACATAATGCTTGAGCAGCGATTCGATGCCGTTCTTGAGCGTGGCAGTCGACGAGGGACATCCCGCGCAGGCGCCCTGCATCTTGAGATACACATTGCCCTTGTCGAAACCACGGTAGACGATGTCGCCGCCGTCGTTTGCGACCGCGGGGCGCACGCGCGTCTCGATCAGTTCCTTGATCTGCTCGATGATGTCGGCGTCGGCCGGATCGTCGGCGAAGCCGCCCTCGTCCTCGCCCGGAACGCTGATCCCCGCGGCGCTCGCCGGGTGGAACAGCGGCATGTCGGCGAGGAAATGATCCATCACGATGCCGAGGATATCGGGCTTGACGTCGTTCCATTCGGCGCCGGGGGCGATCGTAACCGAAACGAAATCGCGGCCGAAGAAGACGCCGGTGACATCGCCGAGCGAGAAGAGCGCGGTCGCGAGCGGCGAGGCCTGCGCTTCTTCGGGGCTCGCAAAGTCGCGCGTCCCCGCATCCATCACGGCCCGGCCGGGCAGGAATTTGCGCGTCGCGGGATTGGGCGTCGATTCGGTTTCGATCAGCATGGGGCGCATGTGGGACGCAATGACGCTTTGTGCAAGACGACACGCATGCGCTAGGATCGAAAGATGCGTCGTTTCTCCCACTTTGCCGCGATCGACTGGTCGGGCGCGCGCGGCGAACGCCAGCGCGGCATCGCGCTCGCGGTCGCAAGCGGGACCGCGGCGCCGGTGCTGGTGCGGCCGGGGCATATCTGGTCGCGCGCCGAGATACTGGCGTGGCTCGAGAATGCCGCCGCTTCGGGCGCCGACATGCTGATCGGCTTCGATTTTTCGGCCGCCTTCGCCTTTGCCGACCGCGGCGCCTATTTCCCGCGCTGGCCCGACAGCCCGGCGGACATCGCCGCATTGTGGGCGCTGGTCGAACGGCTCGCCGCAGCCGATCCGCACCACGGGATCGCGTCCTTTCTCGCCCACCCCGAAGCCCGGCGGCATTTCCGCCACGGCCGCGGCGACACCGGCGACCTGTTCGAACCGGGCGCGGGACGACTGCGCGTGGTCGAGCAGCACCAGCGTGCGACGCGGCAGGCGGCGAGCGTCAGCAACTTCAACCTCGTCGGCGCGGCGCAGGTCGGCAAGGCGAGCCTGACCGGCATGCGCCTGCTCCACCGGCTGCGCGGCCGCATACCGCTCTGGCCGCTCGACCCGGCACCCCGAACGGGGCCGCTGCTGGTCGAAATCTATACCAGCCTTGCAGCACGCGCCGCGGGGATCGGCGGCGGACGCAGCAAGATTCGCGAAGGCGGCGCGCTCGACGCGGCGCTCGCCGCACTGGGCTCGCCGGCGGTGGGTATCAGCGGCGCGGTCAGCGACCATGCGAGCGATGCGCTGCTCACGGCCGCCTGGCTACGCGCCATCGCGGGCGACGCCGGCTACTGGTCGCCCGCCCCGCTCACCGACGATCTGGCCCGGACCGAGGGCTGGACCTTCGGCATCCGCTGACGGGCCAGCCCGCGCCCGCATTTTCCCTTGCGCCGGGTGTTTCCATCCCGCACCAAAATGTTCTAGGGGCGCAGGGTGCCGTGCCGGCTTAGCTCAGTTGGTAGAGCAACCGCCTTGTAAGCGGTAGGTCGTCGGTTCGAGTCCGACAGCCGGCACCACATAATGGTTTGAATTTTATATTCTTCCAGGAATCCTGCCACAAAGCTTGTTGAGTAGATGCCTGGGCCACCAGCAGGCGCCCTTCCTCGTTCAGGACCTCCTGCAACATTCGGGACCGTAAAAGGGGGCCACCTCGCCTCGACAAATCGTGGCCCGGATCATGCGGTCGGGCGCGCTCCCCTGACGCATCGAATATCGCTTTCATAGTAGCGAGCAAGCACTTGCGCTTTGGGATTCCCGACCGGCAACACTCAAGCCGTCACCCGAGAACTTTCTCCGCCCACGAGACAGCGCGCGTTGCTACTGGTGCGCGAGCAGCGCACCCAGTCGCTGTTCGACCTCCGCTCTCCGGCCTTCGGGCGCATCATAGGCGGCCTGCATCACGCTGACGGCGATATCCTTCATCGCCACGGCGGCCTCGTCCCCTTCCTCGCCGGCGTCCGGGGCCTTCGGCGAAATCGTGGCAAAAAGGCCGGGAAGCGGCGCCTGCCCGTCGACGGGCGGTTTCCCCGATGCCGCCGCCAGATCGGAAACAAATTTGAACTCATATCGCGTGAAGGTTCCGATCCGGGAAAACTTCCACTCGGCCGCTTCGGGTGCGTCGGGGAAATTGACGTTCAGCGCCAGCCCGGGCGACAGCAGGCGCCCCCCGCGCGACGCCGCGTCCAGTGCGCTCACCAGTTCGAGCGACCGCCGTGCGACCAACGACGAAAGCGGGTTGGCGAGGTCAGCGCCGCTGGCGCTGTTTTCGCCCGCACTCAGCGCGATGGCCGGAATATCCCGCATGATGGCGTACTGAACATTGCTGACCGTTCCCGAACTGACGACGATGTTTCCCGAATTCTGTCCGATGTTGGGGCCCGAAAGCACCAGATCGGGAGCTTTGCCCCAGCGCGCGTTCGCGGCCACATCGATGCCGTAGAGCATCGCCATCACCGGCGTCCCGTCGACGTAGAAGAAGTCCTTGCCGAGCCCCGCACGCGTCATCGGACCCGCCCCCGGATCGCCGGCCTTGGCGGCGCCGTTCACACAATCCGCCGCCAGCGGACCGAGCGGTTTCATGATCTTGAGGGCGCCGCCCATACCGCTTTGCTGCGAACACGGCACCGCCACGATGACGTCATGTCCTTCCGCCTTCAACGCATCGTAGAGTGCCTTGACGTTCGCGGTAAGACCATCGTCGTTGCCGATGACGATATTGCGCGCCGATACAGGCGTTGCGGCCGCAAGCAGCGCCATCGCGGCGAACAGTTTCAGGCGGAAGGACATGATATTCTCCTGATCGTCAGAACCGGATGCGCGCTTCGATGCCATAGGTGCGCGGATCATTATATCGCGTCGTCGTGTTGCGGCTGGCGACACGGAAATCGAAATAATTATAGGTGGCGTTGGTCAGGTTCTTCGCCCACAGCGCGACGTCGAGCGTTCCGCCGCCCACGTCGATGTCGCCCAGCGTCAGCCGCCCGTTGATCAGGAAGGCGCTTTCGGCCTTGTAGTCGACCGTGCCGTTGGCAAAATAATTGCCCGCCGTGTTCGCATCGAAATGGAGCCTGAGCTCTCCGAACGCGAAGCGCGGGAAGGTGTAGTCCGCCGTCAGCGTGACGGCATGTTTCGGTGTGAAGGCCGAACTCACCTCCTCGATCACCCCCGAAAAGATGTTGCGGACCGGCGTCGCCGGCGCGTCGGTGTAGACATAGTTGATGCCGAACAGCAGGTCGCGGACCGGCGCGAGGGTCAGGTCGACCTCGACGCCCTTCAACCGGCGCTTCTCGGGCGCATTGACCGTTTCGGTGTTCGACACGAAGGCGGGATTGATGAAATCGACCTGCTGGTTCGACAGGCGGCTCGTATAGGCCGCGATGTTGAGCCGGGCGCGGCGGTCGAACAGGTCGGCCTTGAGTCCCGCCTCCCACGCCACCAGTTCCTCCTCGCCGAACGGGCGCAGGATCGACGAACGCGTGTTCGCACCGCCGGCGCGATAGGCGCGGCTGACCTTCACATAGGCGTTGATGTCGTTGCTGAAATCATAGGCGATCGTCGCCATCGGGTCGAAACGGCTCGAATTGAACTCGAAATCGAGCTTCGGGTCGACGCCGCGAATGGCGGTAAGGACCCCGTCCTTGTGATCGTCGGTGTAACGCGCACCGACGGTCACATGCAGTCCGAGCAGCGCCGTCGGCGACCAGGTAACCTGCCCGAACAGCGCCTTCGACTTGACGTTTACGCGCGCAGCGCGGTCGGGAATATTGGCGATGCCCGCGTCGGGAACGGGAGCAGGAAACAGGATCACGCCATCGTTCGTCGCGTTGAGCCGACCCGACGAGAAGACCGTCGCTTCGTCGGCGCCATTCTCGTTGAAATAGTAGCCGCCAAAGACATATTTGAAATCACCGGCGTCGCCGACAAGCTGGATTTCCTGGCTGAACTGGTTCTGGTCGACGAGCGCATAGCTTAGCCGCCCGAAGAGGCGATTGGGACCCCACGCGGTCACGCCGCCGGTATCCTGGTCCCATTGCACCGACTTGAGGTCGCGCCACGCCGAGATCGACCGGACGGTCAGGCTGTCGGCGACATCCCATTCGGCGATCAGCGAATGCCCGCGCGCACGCTGCGGATTGCGTAGCACCGGCACGCCGATGCGCGCGGTCCGCACGCGACCTTCGCGCAGCGTGATGAAGCCCGGGCGCAGCGCCGCGGCCTGATCGGTCGCGGTGATATCGCTGTAATTGCTCGTCGATTTGTCGTGCGACTGGTCGTAGGAGTAGAGGATCGACAGATTGTCCGCCGGCTCCCAGAGCGCCGTGGTCTTGAACCCATATTTGCGGATTTCCGAATAGTCGCGAAAATCGGGATTGGGGTTGAGCACCAGCCCGCCGCGGTCGCTGTAGAGTCCGTCGAGCTTGATCGCGATTCCGGCGATCCGCGGCAGGTTGACGTGCGCCGCGACGGTACGGCTGTCGTAATTGCCGACGCCGGCCTTTACATCGACGCCGAATTCGCCGGTCGGGCGCTTGGTGACGACGCTGACCGCGCCGCCGATCGTGTTGCGTCCGAACAGCGTGCCCTGCGGGCCGCGCAGCACCTCGATGCGCTCGATATCGGACATTTCCATGCCGAGCCCCGAGACGCGGCCGACATAGACGCTGTCGATATAGATGCCGACGGTCGGATCGCGCGTCACCTGCGTCGCATCGACGGGCACCAGCCCGCGCATCCCGATCGACACCGCCGAGGCGCGGCCCAGAAACGGCGAGATGCGGAGCGACGGAATGCCGCCGGTGAACAGGTCGCTGAGCGAATTGACCCCCTTTTGCTCGAGCGTGTCGGCCCCGAAGGCGACGATCGAGATCGGGGTGTCCTGGAGATTCTCCTCGCGCTTTTGCGCGGTCACGACGATTTCGGCGATTCCGCCTTCTACGCCTGCGGTGCCCGACGTCGCGGTTTCCTGCCCCAGTGCGGCCGAACTCGCCGTCGCCAGCAGCACCGCCGTCACCGCGCGGACCAAATTGCGTCCCGTCATCCTGTTCATCCCCTTCCCTCGCCCGCTCGAACGGACATTCGCTGCCCTCTCGGTCCTTCGCGGAAAAATGCGGTGGGGAAGCCGACGGCTCCTGCCCGCTGTCCCGCGGATCCAGGCCCTCGATCCCGCCCTCTCCCGGCGCGACCACGCTTTGCTCGCGCTCCGGCAGAACTTCCGCCGAATCGCTTCGCCGCTTTGAGGTGGCGGCAATTTCGTCCCGGGTCAATCTATATTGTCTCTATATTTAATACAATGTTCCATTATATGAGACATTAAATCGGTTCGAGCTGGACCGATTTGGGTGTAGCGCTGGCGCCAATGCACGGCACAAGGAGGTTCGATGAGCGAAGGTGAACGAGGCCTCGATCGGGAGGACCCGGCGGATGAAGCCGACCCCAAGGGGCCATCGCGCCCGATCGGCCTGGCGCTCCGCCTCGTCGAGCGGGTCGCCGAATGGCAACCGATCGGCGCCAGCGATCTTGCCCGACGCGTCGGGGTGCCCAAGGCGACGGTGCATCGCGTGCTGCTCGCGCTGGAGGCTTTTGGCTGGCTCGAACGCGACGGGGGCAGCCGTCCCCTATGGTCGGTTTCGATGCGCCCGATCGCGGTCGGCGGCCGTGCCATCGAACGCAAGAGCGGGCTGCGAATGGCGGCCCTGTCGGTGATGGATGCGCTTCGGCACGAAACCGGGGAGTCGGTTCATCTCGGTCTGGTCGACGGCGAGAATATCGTCCTGATCGAACGCATCGACGGGGTGAACAGCGTGAACATCTTTCTTCCCGTCGGGACGAGCTGGGATCTCAGCTGGTCGAGCAGCGGCAAGTCGGTGCTGGCGCACCTGCCCGAAGCCGAACTGGAACGCTTTCTCCGCACGCCCCGTTTCCGGCGGAAATCGGAAACCGACATCATTCCGGTTGCGGAGTTGCGCGACGAACTGGCGCGTATCCGCGCGCGCGGCTTCGCCATATCGGTCGGCGTGCCACCCGCCGCCAGCAGCAGCATCGGCACCGCCATCTTCGACAAGCGCGGCAGGCCGTTTGCGGGGCTTTCGATCACCGGCGCCTCCGACCGGCTCCGCGAAGAGCAACTCCTCGCCCTTGCACCGTCACTCGCCGCGGCCGCGCGGCGGATTTCAATCGGGATGAGCATGGACTGACCGGCCTCCACGCTCAAGTCAGGAGGCCCGGCCACTTCGACGCGGAGAATGCCGCCCGGGATCGCTCGTCACGCATATGGCTTGCTGTCGCTGGTACGCGACTTCGACCTCGACAGGTTCAAGAACAACGTCCTCGCGCTCGGCGACATCGCCGACGATTTCCAGCTGCCGACGATCCTGACGACCAGTTTCGAGGATGGCCCCAACGGTCCGCTGGTCCCCGAACTGAAAGAGCAGTTTTCCGACGCTCCCCTACATTGCGCGTCCGGGCCAGATCAACGCGTGGGACAATCCGGACTTCGTCGCCGCGGTGAAGGCAACCGGCAAGAAGCCGTTGCCGATCGCGGGCGTCGCCACCGACGCGCGGCAGTTCAGCGAGGTCACGCACAACGCGGCCTGAACCCGCATGGCCGAAGCGGGGGGTGCCGCCGCGCCCGGTCCGGAACAGGAATCGATCAGGCGTCGTCGCCCATGCGGAGCGCGGCGATGAAGGCTTCCTGCGGGATGTTGACGTTGCCGTATTCGCGCATCCGCTTCTTGCCCTCTTTCTGCTTTTCGAGGAGCTTCTTCTTGCGGGTCGCGTCGCCGCCGTAGCATTTGGCGGTCACGTCCTTGCGCAGCGCGGCGATGGTTTCGCGGGCGATCACCTTGCCGCCGATCGCGGCCTGAATCGGGATCTTGAACATGTGGCGCGGGATCAGGTCCTTGAGCCGCTCGCACATGCCGCGGCCGCGGCTTTCCGCCGAACTGCGGTGCACGATCATCGACAGCGCGTCGACGGGCTCGTTGTTGACGAGGATGCTCATCTTGACGAGGTCGCCGGGACGGTGGCCGATCTGGTGATAGTCGAACGACGCATAGCCGCGCGAAATGCTCTTCAGCCGGTCGTAGAAGTCGAACACCACCTCGTTGAGCGGCAGTTCATAGGTGATCTGCGCGCGACCGCCGACATAGGTCAGATTCTTCTGCACTCCGCGGCGGTCCTGGCACAGTTTCAGGATCGGGCCGAGATAATCGTCGGGGACATAGATCACCGCCTCGATCCACGGTTCCTCGATCTCGTCGATGCGGTTCGGGTCGGGCATGTCGGCGGGGTTGTGGAGTTCGATCTCCTTCGCCGCCTCATTCTTGGTGTGTCCGAGCTTGAGCTTGTAGACCACCGACGGCGCGGTGGTGATCAGATCGAGATCATATTCGCGGCTGAGCCGCTCCTGGATGATCTCGAGGTGAAGCAGGCCGAGAAAGCCGCAGCGAAAGCCGAAACCGAGCGCGGCCGAGCTTTCCATCTCGAACGAGAAGCTCGCGTCGTTGAGGCGGAGCTTCTGGATGGATTCGCGGAGTTTCTCGAAGTCGTTCGCGTCGGTCGGAAACAGGCCGCAGAAGACGACCGGCTGGACTTCCTTGAACCCCGGCAGCGGCGCCGCGGCGGGCTTCTTCGCGTCGGTGACGGTGTCGCCGACGCGCGCCTGCGCGACGTCCTTGATCTGCGCGGTGATGAAGCCGATCTCGCCCGGGCCGATCTCGGTCAGTTCCTCGCGCTTCGGCGTGAAGCAGCCGACGCGGTCGATCAGGTGGGTGGTGCCCGCCTGCATGAACTTGATCTGCTGCCCCTTCTTGAGCAGGCCGTCGACGACGCGGACGAGGATGACGACGCCCAGATAGGGGTCGTACCAGCTGTCGACGAGCATCGCGAGCAGCGGCGCCGCGGCGTCGCCCTTCGGCGGCGGAATCTTCGTCACGATCGCCTCGAGGCATTCCTCGATGCCGATCCCCGACTTGGCGCTGGCGAGCACCGCGTCGTCGGCGGGCAGTCCGATGATGTCCTCGATCTCGGCCTTCACCTTGTCGACGTCGGCTGCGGGCAGGTCGATCTTATTGATCACCGGCACGATCTCATGGTCGTGCTCGATCGACTGATAGACGTTGGCGAGCGTCTGCGCCTCGACCCCCTGCGCGGCGTCGACGACGAGGAGAGCGCCCTCGCACGCGGCGAGCGACCGCGACACTTCATAGGCGAAGTCGACGTGGCCCGGCGTGTCCATCAGGTTGAGCTCGTAGGTCTCGCCGTCCTTCGCGGTATATTTCAGGCGCACCGTCTGCGCCTTGATCGTGATCCCGCGCTCCTTCTCGATATCCATATTGTCGAGGACCTGCGCCGACATTTCGCGCGCGGTCAGCCCGCCGGTGAACTGGATCAGCCGGTCGGCGAGCGTCGACTTGCCATGGTCGATGTGCGCGATGATCGAAAAATTGCGAATGTGCGAAAGGGGCGTTGTCATGCGCGGCGCGTTAGCAGGGGAAAGCGGCGCTGTCAGCAGGGACTCGGCGACGCACGATCAGGCGCTTCCGCTGCCTCCGATCGCGTTCAGAATCCGCCGCGCCATCAGCTGGTGGCTCGCCAGCGGGGGATCGCTGAACGGCGAGGGGGCGAAGGCCGGACGCGGCGAGGTTCGCGGCGGGCGGACATATTCGAACAGCGGCGTGCGCGGCACGCCGAGCGCGTCGGTACCGGGGTCGTGATAGGGATTGGTGTCGAACAGGGCGCCGAAGGCGGGGTCGGTGCGGTAATTGGGCACCTTCGCCACCACCGCCTCGTCGCCCGCGACCTGGAGCAGCATTTCGTCAGGCGGCAGTTGCAGCACGCCAAGCGGATCGCCGTGCCCGACGAGTTCGGCCATCGAACGCGCCGCGAGCATGGTGTTGGCGCCGAAACATTGCACGACCTTGCTGTTGTTCACCATCGTCTGCCAGTCGTTGGGATAGAGGTGCCGGAGCTGCGAGGCGTCCTGCCAGAAGCTCCAGGTCTGGAGGCCATAGCCGCGCAGCAGGGTCACCGCCTGGCGCAATTCGTTGAAGCTGCCGAGTTGCGCCGCCTCGTCGAGCACGAACAGCGTCGACAATTCGGGTTTCGAGCGGCGGCGCATGATCGCGGTCATCAGCGCGCCGACCCACAGCCGCAGCAACCGGCCGTGGGACAGCAGCATATGCGGCGGCATGACGATATAGATGGTCAGCGGCTCGCCCAGCGTCACCGCGTCGAAATCGATGCTCGAATGCCCCGTCGCGGCCTGTTGCGCGGGGCCGCGCATGAAATCGGTCGCCTCTTGCGCAAAGGAAACGATGCCGCCGATCGTCTCCTTTGCGTCGATCGCGAACAACCGCCCGGTCGCGCGAGCCTCGGGATGGCGCGAGGCTTCGAGCGCGGCGATCAGTTCGGACGCGTCACCCGCGGCGCGGTTCACCAGCCCCCGAAATTCGGCCAGATTATGCTGGTCGCGCGGCAGGTCGGTGAGCAGGTGGAACAGCACCCCGACGAGCAACTGACGCGCGCGGCCGAGCCAGAAACGGTCGCGATCGCTTTCGCTGAACGCCAGCAGCTGATCGATCACGACATGCGCCTCGTCGACGGCGTTCGCCGAATAGGGGTCGATCAGGTCGAGCGGGTTGAGCGCATCGCCCGCAAAAGCCGTGATCCCCATCGGGTCGAGCACGATCACCTTTTGCCCCATCTCGCGGCGGCAGCGCGCGGTGATCGCCGCATTTTCGCCCTTCGGGTCGATGACGATCGCCGGGCCGCGGTGGCGCAGCAGCGCCGGAACGACGCAGCCAACCCCCTTGCCGGCACCCGTCGGGGCGATGGTGATCAGATGTCCCTCCCCCTCCAGCAGGATCGGCACGGCATCGCGCGGTGCGGTGGTCGCGGCGCCGAAGCTGAACCCCATCGGCCGCTGTACATGGCGCGTTTCGAGCGACCAGCCGACGAGCAGGCCTTCGCCGTCGACGGTGTCGGGCAGGCGCAGCGTCGACGGCGACTGGGCGCCGAACTGATCCGCCGCGCGGCTCACAGCAGCCCCTCCGGGCCGGCTGGCCGCGCGAGGAGCCCGTCGAAGGCGATCGGCACGGGCGGCACGTCGCCCGAAAGCGGCTCGTCGTTGATCATTTCGATCATCCCCATGGCGTTGAGCGAAAAACGGCTGCTGAATGCCGCGCCGCCATAGTGCACCAGCGCATCGAGCCGCCAGCCATCGACCGACTTTCGCGCCGTCACGGGACCGGCCAGCGCCGCGAGCGAGACATCGAGCGCGACACCGGTGAGCGCGGCGAAACGATCGGCGCTTTCGATGAGGTAGAAGGGGCCTTCCTCGCCGCGCACCGCACCGCAGAAAAAGCGAAGATAATCACAGGCGTTTTCGGCGGTCGACACATCGAGCAGCCCGCTGTCGTTGATGTCATGGACCAGCGCCGACGTTCCGTCGAGCGCGTGTGCCCCGTGGGGGCCGTAAAGGAAGGCCGCGGTCGCAGGGCCGGTGCGCGTTTCGACGAGCGCGTCGATCCACATCCAGCCGGGCCAGAAGGGCAAGGGGCGGACGCGATAGGCCGCCATGCTCCCCGCATTGACCAGCGGGAAACAGCGGATCTGCGACGAGACGAGCAACTGCCGCAATTCGCCGGTCAGGACGGGATCGAGATCGTGCCATTCGCCCGCCAGCAACGGCGGCGTCGGCCACAGGGACGGCGATGGCATCATGATCGGGTCAAAGCTCCCCTGGACGGCGCACCCCACGTTTGCCGTCCTGACCCGTCATAGGGTCACGCTCGCGCGATTAACAAGATGCAATAATTTCGGAAAAGTCCGGCACGACCTCCAGCCAGCGTGCGCAATCGTCGCGCACGCGTGCGTCGCAATCGCCGAGCCCACGTTCGAGGACCGCCACGCGCGCGGCATCCCGCTCGACGGCCGCCAGCGCCGCGATGGCGTTGGCCCGCACCCGCGGCACCGGGTGCGCCTTCGCGAATTGCTCGGCGATATCCTTTCCGTCGTCGGCGAGGTGGGCGGCGCAGCGCAGCAGCATTTCGGCCTGCGTCAGCGTCGGACGCCGCGCGATCGTGCCGCGCGCGTCGCTCTTATGGTCGAGGTCGACGATATATTGGTCGCGCCAGGGGATATGCTCGCCCTCTTCCATGATGTTCAGGCTGACCGAAAGGCGTTCGGGCGGGAGCTGGCTGTGGACGTCGCGGTGCGCACGGTAGAGCATCATCCGGCCCTCCCCGAGCTGGCTGCGCTCGACGAAGCGGAGGTTCAGCGGCTCGCCGAGGCGCCCGTCGACCGCTTCGGCGTCATAGTCGTAATAGTCGCTGACATAGCCGGGGCCCCAGTAACCCGTCGTCAGGAAGCTGAAATTATGGTCGTGCGGCAGACCGTAGGCGAAGGCGGCGGGGCCGCTCGCGGTATAGGCGGCGTCGGATATGGCGGGCCAGAGGTTGGCGCGCAGGAAGAAACCGCGCGGGCTGCGGTGGAGGACAAGCACCTGCGCCGAATAGCGACTGAGTTCGAGCTGCCCCGCAAAGCTCGCCTTGAGCTCGGCGATGACATGGTCGGCGAGAAAATTGCGGTTCCGCGCGAGGCCAGCGAGGAGCGCCGCGGCGTGCGCGAGCCCGTCCTCGCGCACCAGGTCTACCCCGCGTTCGTCGAGCCGCGCCGCGACTTCCCCGAGATCGAGCACCGGCGCCGCCGGCGGATCGATCAGGCGCGGCATGCGGCACTTCCCGTGTCACGCGCGTTTGCCGGACAAGCCGGGTAGAGCGCGAGCGTCGACGCCGCGGCGCGACGCACGTCGGGATGCGGATCGCCGGCCGCCATCCGGGCAAGGTGCGGAAAGGCGGCGGCGGGGTCGAGTGCGACGAAGTCGCGCATCGCCGCCCAGCGCGAGGCAAAATCCGCGGCACCGACCGCCGCGGCAAAGAGCGATGCAGCATCGCGGCGCCCCATTTCGCGCAGCAGGCCGAGCGCCATCTGGCGAAAGCTGCTGTCGCGGCGCGACGCCGAAACATGGATGAGCCGCCCGCTGCCGGGGTCGTAGCTGCGCATCGGCAGCGGCGACGGCGGCTGGACGACGAGTTCGAGCAGCAGCACGTCGCGGCCTGGACCGGCGATGGTGAAGCTCGTCCGCGCGGTGTCGATGCGCAGCATCGCGCCGTCGAGGAGCGCGCGCGGCGGATCGTTTCGGCATGGCGCCGCCCCGGCGGCGGTGAACGCCCCGGCCTCCTCGATCGCGGTGAGCGCAACATGGTGCAGCGTCAGCCGGGCGCCGCCCGCGACCAGCACGCGGATCGCGGCGCGGCCGGGCACGAACAGCGCCGTCGCCGGCGGCGCCGCAGTCTCGAACGGCAGGAGCTGCAACGACAGGCGAATCGCGCCGCGTTCGGCGAGGATCATACCGCCGGGCGCCCCGCCCCCGCCGACGATGCGCAGCGGCGGACGCGCGAAGGCATCAGCGGCGAGCAAGGAAAGCGCGGCGCCGATACGTGCGCGAAGCCAACCGGTGTCGGCAAGCCAGGGAAGCAGCCGGTCGATCGCATCGTCGGGAGCAAGGTCGCTTGCGGCTTCGAGAGCGGCGAGCAGCCCGCCGGGCGCTTCGTCCGCTGCGCGCCAGCCGGCGGCGAGCGTGCCCGCGGCACGGCGGATCGCCCGGCGCCGCTTGCCGTCGGTGTGCGGATAATGATCGTGGCGCGAGATGCCGGTCATGGCGAGCGACGCGGGTGCGGCACGGGCATGCCGCACCCGCGCCCCGGTCAGTCGTAGATGATCAGCACGACGGTGACCGACACCTCGAAGATCGAAGGCCCCGACGATGCGACGGGTGTCGCGAACGATCCGAAAAGCCCGACGACGGTGTCGAGCAAGGGTATGGCATCGATATCGATCGATGGCAGGTTCATAGGTCCCTCCCCACGCAAAGCGGCGTCGATTGGCCGCGCGTGCAAGGTGCGGAGAAGCCCGGATCGGCGCCAGTTAACTTATCGCAATGTCGGGCGATGTCGTTGGTCGAAGCGCGCTTGCCGCCCGTGGCCCGCCGCATAGGATGGAAGCGCCACCCGAGGGGAGACGCCGACATGCACCGCGCCATCGCCGCCTTTTGCGTCCTGCTGCTCGCCGCCGCACCCGCTGCCGCCGAAACGCTGCTTGTCGGCAACAAGGGCGAGGACACGCTGAGCCTGATCGCGCTCGACAGCGGCGCCGAACTGGCGCGGCTGCCGACCGGGAAAATGCCGCACGAGATCGCGGTTTCCGCCGACGGAAAGCAGGCCGCGGTCGTCGCCTATGGCAGCACGACGATCGACATATTCGACATCGCGGCCCGGAAAAAGCTGCGCACGATCGACCTCAGCCCGAACCGCCGCCCGCACGGATTGCTGTGGCTCGCCGACGGGCGGCTGGTGGCAACCGCCGAGGGCAGCCAGTCGGTCGCGGTGGTGGCGCCCGACGGGACGCTGACCTCGATCGCGACCGGACAGCAGGGCACGCACATGATCGTCGTCGCGCCCGACAACCGCACCGCCTATACCGCCAATATCGCCTCGGGAACGGTGAGCGTGCTCGATCTGAAGGACGGAAGGAAGCTGCGCGACCTGATGGTCGGGGGCAAGCCCGAAGGGCTGGCGCTGGCGAAGGGCGGGCGCGAGCTATGGGTCAGCGACCTCGATGCGCCGCGCGTGTCGGTGTGGGACACGGCGAGCGGCGAAAAGGTCGCCGAACGACCGGTCGATCCGGTGGCGATCCGCGTGCTCGCGAGCCCCGACGGCCGGCTGATCGCGACGAGCAATATCGCGGCGGGCACGATCAGCCTGTTCGACGCCGCGACGCGCGAAGCGGTGAAGGTGATCAGCGTGTCGGGCGAGCAGGACAAGGGACAGGTGACCCTGTTGTTCAGCCCCGATTCGAAACGGCTCTATGCCGCCGAGACGGGGCACGACCGGGTCGCCGAGATCGACGTCGCGACCGGACGGGTGCTGCGCCGGATCGCGGCCGGCAAGAATGGCGACGGGCTGGCGATCGCGCCCTGACGCGCGGAACGTGCCGACCCTCGCGACCTTCGGCCAGAAGGACCACCGAAAGGAAGACCCATGGACATATTGGATACCGCCGACGACGTACTGGCCGTCAGCCTGTCCGACCGGATCACCGGGGACGAGCTCGACCAGATCATGGACCGGCTCGACGCCATCATGGCGCATCACGACAAGGTCCACGTCTTTGTCCAGACGCACTCGATCGACGGTATCGAGCTCAAGGGGCTGGGCGCCTATATGGCGCGGGCGATGCCGCTGCTCGGCAAGCTGAACCGCTTCGGCCGCGTCGCGGTGGTCGCCGACCAGGCGTGGATCCGCGCCGCGACCAGGCTCGAAAGCGCGGTGCTGCCCTTTATCTCCTATCGGGTGTTCGAACCGCAGGATCACGACGCGGCGCTGGCGTGGGTCAGCGGCACCGGCGACTGACCGCGCGCTTCAGTGCGACAGCCAGAGCGACAGCCCCGCGGGCGGATCGGCCGGCGGCGCTTCAGCGACGTGACGCACCGCATCGGCGCGCGCGCGGGCAAGGATCGCGGCGGGAACATCGGCGCGGTGAAAGACGTGATCGGCCTCGCCGAGCAATCGCGCCGCGCGGAGGGTGAGATCGTCGGGATCGGTGCTGGTCAGGCGAACCGTTTCGAGGCGTGAAGGCCGGATTTCGACCGCGCGCGCCATCCACGCATCGACCCGTCCGGCTGCATCACCGTCGAGCGGGTCGAGCGCGCCGCCCGGCGCCAGCGCGGCGTCGATCGCGCGGCGACGGTCGGCGGCGGCGGGCCAGCGCACCGTCATCGCGGCACGCGCGGCGTGGAGCGCCGATGCGAGCGCGCCGAGACGCGCCGGCAGCAGCGCCTCGATCCGCTGACGCACCGCCTTGGCAAGCCCCGCCGAGGCGCCGCCGGTGCCGATCGCGATCGTGACCGGCGCGCGGTCGACGATCGCGGGCGTGGTGAAATCGCACAGCGCGGGGCGGTCGACGACGTTGACGAGCAGGCCGCGCGCGCGCAGCGCATCGGCGGCGGCGCGCGCTTCGTCCGCATCGTCGAGCGCGACGAAGGCGATCGTCGCGCCGGCTTCCCATGCGGGAACGATGCGGCCGCCCGCGCGCACGATCAGTCGTGCCTTGGCGTCGGCAGCCTCCCCTTCCCCGACCAGCACGACCGTGCGGCCGCGAAGGTTCAGGAAGAGGGGAAACTGTTCCATCGCGTCAGTCGATCCAGTCGGGCACGCGCTCGGCGGCCATGATCGTGCCCGCGGCGATCCGGTCGGCGACGACAGCATAGCGGTCGCCGTCGACGAGCACCTCGGGGACGAGGCTGCGGCTGTTGTAGGTCGACGCCATCGTCGCGCCATAGGCGCCCGCGGTCCGGAACACCGCGAGATCACCCGGCTCGACCTTGTCGGTCACGCGGTCGCGCGCGAAGGTGTCGCCGGTCTCGCAGACCGGGCCGACGATCGACGCGGTCATCTGCTCGCCCGACGGCTTCACCGCGACGAAATCATGGTAGGCGTCGTAAAGCGCGGGGCGCGCGAGGTCGTTCATCGCGGCATCGACGATCACGAAGGGATGCGTCACGCCGGGCTTGACCCACAGCACCTCGGTCAGCAGCACGCCGGTGTTGCCCGCAATGACGCGGCCGGGTTCGAACATCAGCGTCACGTCCCAGTCGCGGGTCACGCGCGCGACCATCGCGCCATATTCGGCCGGGCTCGGCGGGTTGTCGCCATCCTTGTACGGCACGCCAAGGCCGCCGCCGAGGTCGACATGGGTGATGCTGTGCCCGGCGGCGCGCAGGTCGGCCACGAGCCGGCCGACGCGCTCGAACGCCGCCTCGAGCGGGGCGAGGCTGGTGAGCTGGCTGCCGATATGGACCGCGACGCCGCGCATGTTGAGCCCGGGCAGCGCCGACAGGCGGGCGAAGATTTCGGGCGCGACGTCGATGCCGACGCCGAACTTGTTCTCAGCCTTGCCGGTCGAGATCTTGGCATGGGTTCCGGCATCGACATCGGGATTGACGCGCAGCACCGCCGGCGCGGTCATTTCCCTGGCGAGCGCAATTTCGGCGAGCGCCACCCCTTCGGGCTCATGCTCGATGTTGAACTGGCCGATGCCGCGGTCGAGGCCGAGCGCCAGCTCGGCGCGCGTCTTGCCGACGCCCGAAAAGACAATGTCTTCGGCGGCCATGCCCGCCGCGAGCGCGCGTTCGAGCTCGCCGCCCGAGACGACATCGGCGCCGTACCCCTGCCGCGCCAGCACGCGCAGCACGCCAAGGTTGGGGTTGCACTTGATCGCGAAGGCGAGGTGCTTCTTCGGCACATCCTTCAGCCCGTCGCGAAACGCCTGCGCATGGCGTTCGAGCGTCGCGCGCGAATAGACGTAGACGGGGGTGCCGATTTCCTCGGCGATACGCGGCAGCGGAATATCTTCGGCGTGCATCACGCCGTCACGAAGGTCGAAATGGTTCATGGGAGAAAGTCCTGAAACTCAGCCTGGAGGGGGCAAATCAAAATCGTCGGGCTCGCGGCGTTCGGACCGTTTGAGAAGTTCGTCGCTGCGCGCGGGTCGGGCCTGCGCGTCAGGCGTCGTGAGCTCCTCCGTGGTTGGTTGCCTTTTTGCCCCGACGGGCAGCGGCGGCGCCGGGTCACCGGCCGCGGGCTTCAGATCTTCCTTCTTGCCGCAGGCACCGAGCGATCCGAGCAGCAAGGCTCCGGTCAGCGCCGACAAGGCGAGGTTGCGCGATGCGCTCATGTCATTCCTCCAGCGCGGCGCGGGCCGCGACGACGGCCTGCCTTACGCGTTCGGGCGCCGTCCCGCCATAGCTGGTGCGGCTGGCGACCGACGCCTCGACGGTGAGCGCCGCGAGCGCCGCGGGGGTGACCGCGGCATGGATCGCCGCGGCATCCGCGGGCGGCAAGGCCGACAGTTCAACGCCAAGCTCTTCGGATCGTTTCACGCAGGCGCCGACGATATGGTGCGCGTCGCGGAACGGCACCCCCGCCTCGCGGACCAGCCAGTCGGCGAGGTCGGTCGCGGTCGAATAGCCCGACGCTGCGAGCGCGCGCATGCGATCGGTGCGGAAGGTCAGCGTTTCGATCATGCCGGTCATCGCTGCAAGCGACAGCGCGAGCGCGTCGAAGGCGCCGAACACCGTCTCCTTGTCGTCCTGCAAATCCTTTGAATAGGTGAGCGGCAGCCCCTTCACGATCACCGAGAGGCGCTGGAAGGCGCCGAGCAGCAGCCCCGCGCGCCCGCGCACCAGTTCGGCGGCGTCGGGGTTGCGCTTTTGCGGCATGATCGAGCTGCCGGTCGACCAGGCGTCGGGCAGGCTGACGAAGCCGAATGGCTGGCTCGCCCAGATCACCACTTCCTCGGCAAGACGCGACAGGTGGATCGCGGCGATCGACGCCGAGGCGCAGAATTCGAGCGCGAAGTCGCGGTCGGACACCGCGTCGATGCTGTTCGCCATCGGCCGGTCGAAGCCGAGCGCGGCGGCGGTGGCGTGGCGATCGATCGCGAAGCCGGTTCCCGCCAGCGCGGCGGCGCCGAGCGGCGATTCGTTGAGGCGGCGCTGCGCGTCGCGGAAGCGCCCGCGATCGCGGCCGAACATCTCGACATAGGCGAGCAGATGATGGCCGAGCGTCACCGGCTGCGCGACCTGGAGGTGCGTGAAGCCCGGCATGATGCTGTCGGCATGTTCGTCGGCGCGCGCGAGCAGCGCGGTCTGGATCGCCCGCAACCCGGCGTCGATGCGCGTCATCGCGGTGCGCGTCCACAGGCGGAAATCGGTTGCAACCTGATCGTTGCGCGAGCGCGCGGTGTGGAGGCGTCCGGCGGGTTCGCCGACGATTTCCTTCAGCCGCGATTCGACCGTCATATGGATGTCTTCGAGGCTGAGGTCGATCGGGACGCCGCTCGCCGCATATTCGGCGGCGACCTGCGCAAGGCCGGCGTCGATCCTTGCCGCGTCGTCGATCGAGATGATCCCCGCAGCGCCGAGCATCGCCGCGTGCGCGCGACTGGCGGCGATATCTTCTTCCCACAACCGCTGGTCAACCGGGATCGATGCGTTAATCTCTTGCATGATCGCGGCGGGTCCGCCACCGAAGCGACCGCCCCACATGCTGTTGCTGCCTGGAGAATCCGCCATTCGCCGCGTCCTGAATTCGATGTCCATGATCCTCGCCGTGCTGCTGGCCGGATCGATCGCGGGCTGCGATAGGGAAAAGGCCGCCGGGGAGCAAGCGGGCGCGAACCAAGCAAATGTTTCGGACGCGCAAGCCAGGTCCGGACGGGGTGTCGAAGACTTCCATTATCAGCTCGACCGCAGCCAGGCGGGCAAGCCGGCGCCGGACGCGCGCTTTCGCGGTCCCGACGACGCGCCGCTGACGCTCGCCGCCTTTCGCGGCAAGCCGCTGCTCGTCAACCTGTGGGCCACTTGGTGCGTGCCGTGCGTCGTCGAAATGCCGACGCTCGACAAGCTCGCCGCGACGAGCGGCGAACGGCTGACCGTGATCGCGGTCGCGCAGGACCTGCAAGGCGCCGAGGTTGTTGATCCGTGGTTCAAGAAGGCGAAACTGAAAGCGCTTCAGCCCTATCTTGATCCCGATAATCATCTGCTGGATGCCTATAACAGCGCCTTGCCGACGAGCATCCTCTACGATGCCGAGGGGCGCGAGGTCTGGCGGATCGTCGGCGCGATTGACTGGCAGGGCAAGGAGGCCAGGGCGCTGCTCGCCGAAGCCGGCGCCTAACCGCCCGCGGCCTCCGCCAGCGCGACGAGCGCCTGACCCAGCGCGGTCACTTCGGCGGCGGTGCGCGATCCCGCAAAAAAGCTGGCCGAGAGGCAATAGTCGCTGCGCTGCGGCACCGCCGCCGCGAGCGTCCAGATGCCGATATGCGTATAGCCTTCGTCGAGCGCAAACCCCGCGCGGGCGGCGACCTCGACCTGCGCGGCATAGTCGGCGAAGGCGATCGGCTTTTCCCAGCGCACCGCGGCGAAGCGCCGCGCGACCTCTTCGGCACCGGGCGCCTGTACCGCGGCGATCGCGCGCCCGACCGCGCCGCCGCCGAGCGGCTGGCGCTGCCCCTGCGCGAGGTGGATGCGCAGCACCGCATTGCTTTCGGCGTGCGCGACGAGATGCAGCCGGTCGCGCGAGGCGACCTGCCACAGGCCCGCGGTCACGCCCTGCGCCTGCGCGAAACGCATCATCAACGGACGCAGCCGGTCGACCATCCGCCGCGCGTCGCCGTCGCGCAGCAGCCCCGCCTGCGCCCAGCCGTCGGAGAGGCGATAACGCTTGCCCGGCGCGTCGCGCACCACCGCGCCCTCGGCGACCAGCGTCCCGAGCAGGTTGAAGCAGGAGGAGGCGCCGAGGCCGAGCGACCGGCCGATGTCGGACAGCGTCATCGGCGCATTGTCGGCGAGCAGGCGCAGCACCGCGAACGCCTGGGAAACCGATCGAACCTCACCCGCCACGCGCACCTCTTTTCACAAATATGAAATTCAAATTCTTTATATTGAATATCGGGCAAAGCTCAACTAGCCGGATCAGCATTCGGCCGCGGGCCGCGGAAACACAGGAGAGTCGCATGGGCATGCTGGACGGCAAGGTGGTCGCAGTCACGGGCGCGGGACGCGGCGTCGGGCGCGAAATCGCGCTGCTGTGCGCGAAGGAAGGCGCATCGGTCGTGGTCAACGATCTGGGCGGCACGGCCGAAGGCGAAGGCGCCGACCTGTCGCCCGCGCAGGAAACGGTGAACGACATCAAGGCCGCGGGCGGCAAGGCGATGGCGAACGGCGCCAGCGTCGCCGACCCCAAGGGTGCGGCGAGCATCATCGAGGATGCGGTGCAGAACTTCGGCCGCATCGACGCGGTGGTCAACAATGCCGGCATCCTGCGCGATCGCATCTGGCACAAGATGAGCCACGAGGACTGGAACGCGGTGATCGACGTTCACTTGAACGGCTGTTTCAACGTGTCGAAGGCGGCGACCCCCTATTTCCGCGACCAGGGTTCGGGCAGCTTCATCCACTTCACCTCGACCAGCGGGCTGATCGGCAATTTCGGCCAGGCCAATTATTCGGCCGCGAAGCTGGGCATCGTCGGCCTGTCGCAGTCGATCGCGCTCGACATGGCGCGCGCCGGGGTGCGCTCCAACTGCATCGCGCCCTTTGCGTGGAGCCGCCTGATCGCGACGATCCCCGCGACCAACGAGGCCGAGGCGCTGCGCATCGAGCGCATGAAGACGATGACCGCCGACAAGATCGCGCCGCTGGTCGCCTTCCTCGCGAGCGACGCGTCGCAGGAAGTGTCGAACCAGATCTTCGGCGTGCGCAAGAACGAGATTTTCCTCTTTTCGAAGCCGCGCCCGATCCGGTCGATGCAGAAGAATGAGGGCTGGACGCCGCAGGCGATCGCCGACGAAATGCTCCCCGCTTTCCGCGGCAGCTTCGCCGATCCGGCCGAGCGCTCGGGGGATGTCTTCGGCTATGATCCCATCTGACCCGCTGACCCCGAACTGTTCCCCGGCGAAAGCCGGGGTCCAGAGCGCGGCCAAGCAACGGGCGCTCTCTACCGTCTGGACCCCGGCTTTTGCCGGGGAGCGCTAGGAACCGCAAAACGATGGCCCTCGACCCCGACAAACTGCTCTCGATGCCGCCGATCGTCACGCGGCAGATCCTCACGCGGCGCGACACGATGCTCTACGCGCTCGGCATCGGGGCGACCGAACTCGACTTTCTGTTCGAGGAACGGCTGAAAGCGCTGCCGACGATGGCGGTGACGCTCGGTTATCCGGGCTTCATCTGGCGCGACCCCGCGCTCGGCGCCAACTGGCAGAAGGTGCTGCACGGCGAACAATCGACGATCCTGCACACGGCGCTGCCGGTCGAAGGCGAGATCATAGGATCGACGCGGATCGAGGCGCTGTTCGACAAGGGCGCCGACAAGGGCGCGCTGGCGCTGGTGACGCGCGAGATCCACGACGGCGCCGGCACGCATCTCGCGACCTCGCGCGCGGTGACTTTCCTGCGCGGCGACGGCGGCTTCGGCGGATCGAGCGAGGGTGCGCCGGTGCCGCATGCCCTGCCCGACCGGACGCCCGACAGCGTCGTGACGCTGACCACCGCGGCGAACCAGGCGCAGATCTATCGCCTGTCGGGCGACCTCAACCCGCTGCACATCGACCCGGCGGTCGCGACGGGCGCGGGTTTCGACGGCCCGATCCTGCACGGGCTGGCGACCTATGGCGTGATCGGCCGCGCGCTGCTCGCCGCGCGCTGTGCGAACGAGCCCGCGCGGCTGAAACGCCTCGACGGACGCTTCTCCTCGCCGGTCTACCCCGGCGAGACGATCGAGACCTCGATCTGGAACGAGGACGCGGGTAGGTTCGCCTTCCGCGCCCGCGTCGTCGAGCGCGACAAGATTGTCTTCACCAACGGTTATGCGGAGACGGCATGAGCGATTTCGGAATCCTGTCGTTCGGCGCCTATGTGCCGATCACCCGGCTGCAGCGCAGCGCGATCCATGCGACCAACGGCTGGTTCGCGGGCGGACTGCGCGGACTGGCCAAGGGCGAGAAGGCCGTCGCCAACTGGGACGAGGACAGCGTCACCATGGCGGTGGAAGCCGCGCGCGATGCATTGGACGGCATCGACCGCGCGACCGTGCAGCGCGTCGCCATCGCCTCGACCACCCTGCCCTTTGCCGACCGCCAGAATGCCGGCATCGTCAAGGAAGCGCTGAACCTGCCCGACGCGGTCGGCGCGCTCGACATCGCCGGATCGCAGCGCGCGGCGACGTCGGCGTTGCTCGCGGCGCTCGGCGGCGGCGACACGACGTTGGTCACGGCGGCGGAGATCACCACGCCCAAACCCGCGTCCGAGCGCGAGATGACGAGCGGCGACGCCGCCGCGGCGGTGCTCGTCGGCACCGGCACGCCGATCGCGACGCTCGCCGCAAGCCACAGCGTGACGGTCGATTTCGTCGACCATTTCCGCGAGGCGGGCGAAGCGCATGATTATGACTGGGAAGCGCGCTGGGTGCGCGACGAGGGTTTCGCGCGGATCATGACCCCGGCGATCGCGGCGCTGCTCAAGAAAGCCGGCGTCGACGCTGCGGCGATCGACCATTTCCTCGTCCCCGTCGCGGTCAAGGGTGTGCCCGAGATGCTCGCGAAGAAGGCGGGTGTCGGCGAGGGCGTGGTCGCCGATACGCTGGGCGCGAACCTCGGCCATGCCGGCGCGGCGCATGCGCTGGTGATGCTGGCGGCGGCGCTCGAAAAGGCAAAGCCCGGCGAGCGCATCCTGCTCGCGAGCTTCGGGCAGGGCTGCGACCTGCTGCTGTTCGAGGTCACCGGCGCCATCGGATCGATCAAGCCGCGCCTCGGCCTGTCGGGCTGGCTCGCGCGGCGGATCGAATCGACCAACTACGCCAAATATCTCTTCCACCGCGGGCTCTTGCCGCTCGACCGCGGGATGCGCGCCGAGCATGACAGCAAGACGGCGCTCACCGCGCTGTGGCGCAACCGCAAGGCGGTGCTCAGCCTCGTCGGCGGGCGCTGTACCAAGACCGGCACGGTGCAATTCCCGAAGAGCGAAGTCAGCGTCAACGCCAACGACCATGCGATCGGCACGCAGGAGGATTATCCGCTCGCCGAGGTGCCCGCGAAGGTGATGACCTGGACCGCCGACGCGCTCACCTATTCGCCCGATCCGCCGAGCTATTATGGGAATATCGACTTCGTCGGCGGCGGGCGCATGATGACCGAGTTCACCGACTTTGCGGCGGGCGCGCTCGACGTCGGCGCCGATCTGCGCATGATGTTCCGCATCAAGGCGTATGACGAGAATCGCGGGTTCCGCCGCTATTTCTGGAAAGCCGCGCCGGCTTTCCGAGATTGATCCGGCACCAGCCCGTTCCCCCACCCGGCCTCCCATAGGCTACTATCGTCAGGGAGGCCGGGTGGGGGAGCGGGCCGGCGCCGGGCGGCAGAACAAAGACTCTGAGAGGAGACGACAAATGGCCAAGGGTATCCGCGACAAGGTCGCCATTTTGGGCATGGGCTGTGCCAGGTTCGGCGAGCGCTGGGACAAGGACGAGGACCAGCTGATGCTCGAGGCCTATGAGGAGGCGATGGCCGACGCCGGGATCGAGGCGAGCCAGATCGACGCCGCCTGGCTCGGCGCTGCGTTCGACGCGCAGAATATCGGGCCGAGCGGCATCCCGCTCGCGGTCGCGCTGCGCCTGCCCGACATCGGCGTCACCAAGGTCGAAAATTATTGTGCCAGCGGCACCGAAAGCTTTCGCGGCGCGGTCTATGCCGTCGCATCGGGCGCGTGCGACATCGCGCTCGCGATGGGCGCCGAAAAATTGAAGGACACCGGCTATGGCGGTCTGCCCGTCCGCACCCGCGGCACGACGCACGACATGGTCGGCATCACCGGATCGGCGCCGGGCAATTTCGCGCAGCTCGCGAGCGCCTATCGCGGCGTCCATGGTGTCGGCGCCGACGACCTCAAGCGCGCGATGGCGCATGTTTCGGTCAAGAGCCACGCCAATGGCGCGAAGAACCCCAAGGCGCACCTCCAGAAGGCGGTGACGATGGAGCAGGTGCTGAACGCGCCGATGATCGCCGAACCGCTCGGGCTGTTCGACTGTTGCGGGGTCAGCGACGGCGCGGCCTGCGCGATCGTCACCACGCCCGAAATCGCCCGCGCGCTCGGCAAGACCGACATCGTGACGGTCAAGGCGCTGCAACTCGCGACGTCGAACGGCTGGGAAATGCAGGCGCAGGGGTGGAACGGCAGCTATTTCCACACCACCCGCGTCGCCGCGACGCGCGCCTATGACGAGGCGGGGATCACCGACCCGCGCGCGCAATTGAGCCTGATCGAGGTCCACGACTGTTTCTCGGTCACCGAGCTGGTGACGATGGAAGACCTCCACATCTCGAAGGAAGGCGAAGGCTGGCGCGACGTGCTCGACGGCTTCTACGACGCCGACGGGTCGATCCCGTGCCAGATCGACGGCGGATTGAAATGCTTCGGCCACCCGATCGGCGCGTCGGGGCTGCGCATGATCTATGAGAATTACCTCCAGATCCTCGGCCGCGCGGGCGAGCGGCAGCGGCAGGACAGTCCGGTCTTTGCGCTGAGCCACAATCTGGGCGGCATGCCGAACCAGAATGTGTCGTCGATCGCGATCATCGGGCGCGCGGATGCGTGAGTTGACATATCGTCGTCCCAGCGAACGCTGGGACCGCTACCGGCATCGCGCAACATCTCTTGCGACCCCAGCTTTCGCTGGGGTGACGGGGTAGCGCATGTATAATTTCCTCCCCAACCTGTCGGTCATCGAGGCCTCGTCCTTTGTCGCCTCGCCGACCGCGGGCCTCTATCTCGCGCAGATGGGCGCCGAGGTGATCCGCGTCGACCAGATCGGCGGCGGTCCCGATTTCCGGCGCTGGCCGGTGACCGAAAACAACGACTCGCTCTATTGGGAGAATCTCAACCGCGCGAAGAAGTCGGTCGCGCTCGACCTCGGCCGGCCCGAGGGACGCGAGTTGCTCCAGCAGCTGGTGCGCGCGACGGGTCAGTTCGTCACCAACTTCCCGGTCGGCGGTTTCCTGTCGCACGCGGTGCTGGCAGAGGGCCGTCCCGACCTGATCACGGTGCGCGTGATGGGCTGGGCCGACGGGTCGCCGGCGCTCGACTATACGGTGAACAACGCGGTCGGTTATCCGATGCTGACCGGCGCGGGACCCGAACCGGTCAACCATGTGCTGCCCGCGTGGGACCTGCTGACCGGCGCCTATGCCGCCTTTGCGCTGATGGCGGCGATCCAGCGGCGCGGCGCGACCGGCGAAGGCGGTGAGGTACGGCTGCCGCTTTCCGATATCGCGATCGGCACCGTCGCCAATCTCGGCGGCATCGCCGAGGTGATGTACGGCGGCGCGAACCGCCCGCGGCTCGGCAATGCGGTCTATGGCCTGTTCGGGCGCGACTTCGTGACGCGCGACGGCGAGCGGACGATGATCGTCGTGGTGACCCCGCGGCAATGGGCGAACCTGATCGCGGCGCTCGGGCTGGGCGAGGCGATCGCGAGCATCGAGGCGGCGCGCGGCGTCTCCTTCGCGAAGGACGACGGGCTGCGCTTCGAGCATCGGGATGCGCTCTATCCCTTGTTCGAGGCGGCGATCGCGGCGCGCGATCATGCCGACCTTGCCGCTGCCTTCGACGCGGGCGGGATCGTCCATTCGCCCTATCGCACGATGCTCGACGCGGCGCAGGACCCCGAACTGGTGGCGAACAATCCGATCTTCGGCGCGGTGGAAAACCCCAGCGGCTTTGCCTATCCCGCCGCGGGGGCCTTTGCGACCGTGCCGCAGCTCGATCGCCAGGCGCCCCGCCCCGCCCCGCGCAACGGCCAGCACACCGAAGAGGTGCTGGCCGAGCGGCTTTCGCTATCGTCGGGCGAGATCGCCCGCCTGATCGACGCCGGCATCGCCGGCATCACCTAGAATGACCATTTTTTCCCGTTCGCGTCGAGCGTAGTCGAGACGCCCCTCGTCGCAGCACGGCGTCTCGACTACGCTCGACGCGAACGGACAGCATAATTCGGAGACTGACATGACCCTTCGCCGCGCCGCCATCGTCGCCCCCATCCGCACCCCCGTCGGCAAGTTCGGCGGCGCGCTGTCGAGCCTGACCGCGGGCGACCTCGGCGCCGTGATCCTGAAAGCGCTGATCGAGCGCACCAAGATCGACCCCGCGCGCGTCGACGACGTCGTCTTTTCGCAGGGCTATGGCAATGGCGAGGCGCCGTGCATCGGCCACTGGTCGTGGCTCGCCGCGGGGCTGCCGATCGAGGTGCCCGGTTACCAGCTCGACCGCCGCTGCGGATCGGGGCTGCAGGCGATCGTCAACGCCGCGATGATGGTGCAGACGGGCATGTCCGACGTCGTCGTCGCGGGCGGCGTCGAAAGCATGTCGAACGTCGAACATTACAGCACCGACATCCGCAAGGGCGTGCGCGCGGGGAACCTCACGCTCCACGACCGGCTGACGCGCGGGCGCGTGATGTCGCAGCCGGTCGAGCGTTTCGGCGTCATCACCGGCATGATCGAGACCGCCGAAAATCTGGCCAAGGATTATGACATCAGCCGCGAGGCGTGCGACGCCTATGCGGTGCGCAGCCACCAGAACGCCGCGGCGGCGTGGGCGAAGGGGCTGTTCGCCGATGAGCTGGTGCCGGTCACGGTACCGCAACGGAAGGGCGACCCGGTCGTCTTCGACCATGACGAGGGCTATCGCGCCGACGCCACGATCGAGAGCCTCGGCAAGCTGCGCCCGCTCGAGGGCGGTGTGGTCACCGCGGGCAATGCGAGCCAGCAGAATGACGCCGCGGCGGCGTGCCTGATCGTCGCCGAGGACAAGCTCGAGGAATTGGGGCTCGAACCCATCGCCTTCTACCACAGCTCGGCGGCGGCGGGCTGCGACCCCAGCCGCATGGGCATCGGTCCGGTTCCGGCGGTCGAGCGGCTGTTTGCGCGGAACGGCCTTGGCTGGGGCGACATCGACCTCGTCGAACTCAACGAGGCGTTCGCGCCGCAGGTGCTCGCGTGCCTCAAGGGCTGGGGCTGGTCGGAAGACGACAGCCGCATGGCCATGCTCAACGTCAACGGATCGGGCATCTCGCTCGGCCACCCGATCGGCGCGACCGGCGGGCGTATCCTCGCCAATTTGACGCGCGAGCTGCAACGACGCGACGGGCGCTATGGGCTGGAAACCATGTGCATCGGCGGCGGCCAGGGCATAGCCGCGATCTTCGAGGCCGCGTGATGCAGGATTATTCGGACATCCGCGACGAGGTCGCCAAGCTCTGCGCGCAATATCCCGGTCCCTATTGGCAGGCGAAGGACAAGGTGCGCGAATATCCGAGCGAGTTCGTCGCCGCGCTCGGCGAAGCGGGCTATCTCGCGGCGCTGATCCCCGAAGAATATGGCGGCGCGGGCCTGCCGCTCTCCGCCGCCGCCGCGATCCTCGAGGAGATCCAGCGGCAGGGCTGCAACGGCGGCGCGGTGCACGCGCAAATGTATGTGATGGGCACCGTCCTGCGCCACGGGTCGGAGGAACAGAAGGCGCGCTACCTGCCCAAGGTCGCGACCGGCGAGCTGCGCCTCCAGGCATTCGGCGTCACCGAACCGACGAGCGGCACCGACACGCTGAGCCTCAAGACCGTCGCCAAGCGAGACGGCGACCATTATGTCGTCAACGGCCAGAAACTGTGGACCAGCCGCGCCGAGCATAGCGACCTGATGATCCTGCTGGCGCGCACCACCCCGCGCGAAGAGGCGGCGAGCCGTACCGAAGGGCTGTCGGTATTCCTCGTCGACATGAAGGAAGCGCTCGCCGCAGGCACGCTGTCGATCCGCCCGATCGACACGATGATGAACCATGCGACGACCGAAATCTTCTTCGACAATATGCGCATCCCCGCCGCCAACCTGATCGGCGAGGAGGGCAAGGGTTTCCGCTACATCCTCTCGGGCATGAACGCCGAACGGCTGCTGATCGCCGCCGAATGCATCGGCGATGCGAAATGGTTCATCGAAAAGGCCAGCTCCTACGCCAAGGAGCGCGTCCTCTTCGGCCGCCCGATCGGCCAGAATCAGGGGGTGCAATTCCCGATCGCGCGCGCCTATGCCCAGATGCGCGCCGCCGAACTGCTCGTCCATGACGGCATCGCCAAATATGAGGCGGGCGAGAATGCGGGGGCAGAAGCGAACATGGCGAAAATGCTCGCCGCCGAGGCGAGCTGGGCGGCGGGCGAAGCCTGCATCCAGACGCACGGCGGTTTCGGCTTCGCCGCCGAATATGACATCGAACGCAAGTTCCGCGAAACGCGCCTCTATCAGGTCGCACCGATCAGCACGAACATGATCCTGTCCTATGTCGCGGAGCATGTGCTGGGAATGCCGCGGAGCTATTGAGGGGAGCGCCGGCCAAAGGGCTGCTTCGGGGTGGTGAGCAGCCGATTGCTCTCAATTTGTACCCCGGCGAAAGCCGGGGCCCAGGGTGTTAGAAAGTCAGCGTTGCGTAGTTCCGCTCTGGGCCCCGGCTTTCGCCGGGGCACGGCAAGGACCGGTCGTTGGCGGATATCTAAATCCTCCCTGTGGCGAAGCCATGGGGAGGGGGACCGCCGCCGCAGGCGGTGGTGGAGGGGCCGCGAGGTCGCGTCTTTCGCCCCTCCGTCAGCGCTGCGCGCTGCCACCTCCCCATGGCTTCGCCACAGGGAGGATATCTGCCCGCTCCCGGGCGTTTTCAGACGATGAAGGCGATGCCGTATTTCGGTCGCTCGCCGACGCCCGGTCCCGACGCAAAGAAGGGCGGGTGCCCATCGGACACCCGCCCTTCCCTTGCGACCCGGAAAGGCTCCCGGGGGATTCGACGCGTCTATCCGCCGACCGTCACGCGGCCGGTGCGATAGCCTTTCTTGCGCATTTCCTTGACATAATCCTTGTCGGCGTCGGTCACTTCGACGGTCCATTCGTCCCATGCGTCCCAGCGATCCTCGCGGTCGGTGGCGTGGCGCAGGTCGCTGACCAGTTCCTTTTCCGCCTCGAGGATGTCGGCTTTGTAATTGTACCAATATTGGTTGTAGACGCCCGCGATCGGCTTCGCGCGGACCGGCGGCGGGTCGAAGCCCGGGGGCATCGAGCCATAGGGGACCGCGGCGAAAGCCCCGGCGGGGAGAGCCAGAACAACAGCGAGGGTGGTCCACTTTTTCATCGTCCATCTCCTGATTGACACGCCCCGTTGCCGGGGGCCGGGACAAGAACGAGCCAGCGCGGCGATTTCTTCGCGGCTCGGCGGAGATTCAGAACGTCTGGCGGTGGAATCCACCGCATCAGTCCAGAAGCACGGTCCCGAGCGCCTGCAAGACAGTCGAAGGGACGCTTTTCGGACAGGCGCCCTTCGACAGGCTCAGGGCTGCGGGTTGATGGTCAACCGGGGTGTGCTTCGTCCCCCACCGACGAGCGCAGCAGCCCGCGAAACACCTCCTGTGCGTCGCGCTTGCCCTGCGTCACGTCGTAGACGTCCTGCGCGATCGGCATCGCGAGCCCGTGCTTTTCGGCGAGCGCGATCACCGTCGGGGCGCTCTTCACCCCTTCGGCGACCATGTTCATGCCCGCGATGATCTCGTCGATCTTGCGCCCCTTGCCGAGTTCGACCCCGACATGGCGGTTGCGCGACAGCGGGCTGGTGCAGGTCGCGATCAGGTCGCCCATGCCGGTCAGCCCGGCAAAGGTTTCGGGGCGGCCGCCCATCGCCACCCCAAGCCGCGTGATCTCGGCAAGCCCGCGGGTCATCAGCGCCGAGCGCGTATTGTCCCCCGCCCCGAGCCCGTCGCCCATGCCGACCGCGATCGCGATGATATTCTTGAGCACCCCGCCGAGTTCGCAGCCGAGCAGGTCGGTGTTGGTGTAGACGCGGAAGAGGCCCGAGTGGAACACCGGCTGGAGCGCACGCACGACGATCTCGTCCGCCATCGACAGCACGCTCGCCGCGGCCTGCCCGCTCATGATCTCGCGCGCGAGGTTCGGGCCGGTGAGCACGCCGACGGGGTGCCCGGGCAGCACCTCCTCGATCAGTTCGGTCATGCGTTTGCCCGATGCGAGTTCGAGCCCCTTGGTCAGGCTGATCACCGGCACCCACGGGCGCAGATGCGCCCTAGCTTCCTCAAGCACGCCGCGGAAGCTGTGCGAGGGCACCCCCATGACGAGCACGTCGGCGCCCGCCACCGCCTCCGCCATGTCGCCCGTCGCGCGGAGCGCCGAGGGCAACCGGATGCCCGGCAGATATTTGCGGTTTTCGCGCGACGCGTTGATGTCCTCGACGGTCTCGGCATCGCGTGCCCAGAGCGTGATCGGCGCGTTGCGCGACACCACCGAGGCGACCGTCGTTCCCCAACTGCCCCCGCCGAGCAGCCCCACCTTCAACCGCATGAACCTCTCCCGTGTTTTGCGGGAGAGTGACGGCACAATCAGGGCTTGGCAAGGTCACGATCCTCCCTGTGGCGCAGCCATGGGGAGGTGGCAGCGCGCAGCGCTGACGGAGGGGCAACAAGACCGCGTCGTCGCCCCTCCACAATCCGCTTCGCGGACGGTCCCCCTCCCCATCGCTGCGCGACAGGGAGGATTTCAGGCTCTGGCGAGAAAGCCCTTCATCACCGCGGCGGTCGCTTTCGGGTCCTCGACCATCGGGACGTGGCCGAGATGCTCGAAGATGTGCGCACGGCTGCCCGCGATGCCCGCTTCGAGCACGGGGACGCAGCTGACGTCGAGCAGCCGGTCGTGGCGGCCCCAGATGATCAGCGTCGGCGCGCTGACCTCGCCGAGGCGGTCGTTGAGCGGATGGTCGCGCCCCTCGGTCGCGATGATCCAGAAGATATGGTCGAGCTGGTCGCGATATCTGAGCGCGTCGCCGTAGAGCGCGGGTTTCAGCCGCGCGGGGATGAAGGGCGGTTTGTGCACGACCATCGCCACCAGCCGGTCGGCATCCTCGAGGTTCGCCAGCACCAGCGGGTTATAATCCTCGTTCGCCGCCTGTTTCTGAAGGTCGCTTTCGTTGGCGCCGTTGACCCCGGCGTTGTTGAGCAAGGTCAGGCTGGCGAGGGCATCGGGATAGTCGAGCGCATAGCGCAGCGCGATCCAGCCGCCCATGCTGTTGCCGGCGAGGTGCGGACGTTGCAGCCCCAGCGCGTCGGCGAAGGCCTTGAGCCGCGCGGTCTGCGCGGCGATATCGTAAGCGAGCGCGGGGTTGCGCTCATTCTCGCCGAAGCCCGGAAGATCGGGCGCGATGACATGATAGTCGCGCGTCAGATACGGCGCGATCATCGACCAGTTATCCTTGTCGCCCGCGAAGCCATGGACGAGCAGCAGCAGCGGCTTCGCCGGATCGCCGCCCTCGAGATAGGGCCAGACGCGGCCGTCGACGGTGACGCTCTTCTGCACCATGCCGCCGCGCTTGCGCAGCGCCCAGCGCCCGAAGGCGACGAGGCGGCCGGGGAAGAGGAAATAGAGCAGCGCGAGCGCGATCAGCGGCGCAGCGATGAGGATGAGAAGGATGCGCATGACCTAAAATTGACCTCTTAATCCGTTCGTGTCGAGCGAAGTCGAGACACGCTGCAGGTTGGCGCGTTCCTGTCGGGTGTCTCGACTTCGCTCGACACGAACGGGATTTGGGGTTGGCCTATTGCCGGACAACATGCGCATCGAACCAGCCGATCAGATCGCCCAGCACCGCATCCTGTTCGGGCTCGTTGTAGATTTCGTGGAACAGGCCGGGATAGATCAGGAGCCTCTTGTCGGCCGAGGCGACATGGTCGAACAGATAGCGCGAGCCGTCGGCCGCGGCGAGGCTGTCGGCTTCGCCGTGCTGGAGCAGGATCGGCAGCGTGATCCGGTGCGCCCCCGCCTGTGCCGCCGCCATCGCGTCCATGAACTCCTTGCCCAGCCGCGCGCCGATCTTGCCCGTGTAGACGAGCGGATCGGCCAGATAGGCGGCGACCACCGCGGGATCGCGGCTGACCCCGTTCGCGTCGAGCGCGAGCACGCCGAGCCGCGGGAAGAAGCGCGACAGGAAGCGGCTGATCCAGACGGTGAAGCGCGACGGCGGCGCGCCGGGGACGATCGCGGGACCCGACAGCGCCGCGGCGGCGAAGGCATCCTGCCGTTCGATCAGGAACAGGGTCGCGATCAGTCCGCCCATGCTGTGGCCGAGCAGCAGCCGCGGCACCCCCGGATGGTTGATCTCGACGAGCGCGAGCAGTTCGGCCATGCCGTCGGTGAAGGCCGAAAAGCGCGGCACGAACCCCGGCGTGCCGTCGGAGCGGCCGTGCCCCCAATGGTCGATCGCATAGACCGCATAGCCGGCATCGGTCAGCCGCTTCGCGACATGGGCGTAACGCCCCGCATGTTCGGCATAGCCGTGCGCGAGCAGCACGACCGCTTTCGGCGATCCTGCCGGAAGCCAGCGGGTGGTGTGGAGCCGGGCCCCCGCGCCGGCCGAGCCGGCGGGCAGGATCACTGCACCGTTTGCCATATCAAATCCCCACCGTTCGCCCTGAGCTTGTCGAAGGGCCGTTCTTTCTTTCAACGTCGCCGAAAGAAGGACGGTGCTTCGACAAGCTCAGCACGAACGGAACAGAAGGTCGTTCGAAGCCTTGGCGCATAGCGCTATCGCACCGCTTTCTTGAGCGCGGCGCTGCGGTGGCCGGGGCCGTCGTCGCCCGCCTTGTCGATCCGGGCGAGAAGCCCCTCGAGCGCGCGGCTGATCGCGGTCTGGGTGCGCACCATTTCGACCTTGGGCCACGCGGTGCGCTGGCCGGTGTCGATCAGCTCGTCGATATCCTCCTGCGCCAGGTCCGACAGGATCTTGGTCGGCGACCAGAATTTGGGCGGGCGGATGATGTTGATGTCGCCGGTATATTCCTGGTTGATCACCGACCGCGCCAGATTGGCGACGCTGTTGAGCGGCGGGATCATCTCGATCGGTTTCTGGAAGATCACCATATTGGCGTTGAGCCACGCCTTGAAGGTGGTCATCGACGCGTGCTGAATGGCCTCGATCGGCGCCATCTGCTTGCGCGTGTCGGTCGCGAAGGGCAGCGCGAGCGGGTTCGCCTGGCTGACGATGTGATGGTTGACGCCATAGAGGCGTTCGAGCCGCTTGGTCGGGATGTCGTGCGTCACCGACCCATCGACCCAGCGCCGGTCGGGCTGATAGGGAACGCGCCGGCCGTCGTCGTCGCGCGCCATCAGCATCACCGGCGGGAACACGCCGGGCACCGCGCACGACGCCGCCACCGCCTCGCGGATCAGCACATTGGGCGCGGTGATCGCATTGAGCAGGCGGCCGTTCTGGTGTTTTTCGGCGGGCGCGACCGAGACGTTGAGGTGGCGTCCCGACAGCTCATAGGCCTCCTGGAAGGTCAGGTCGGGGATGAGTTCGGCAAGCCGGTCGGCGACGTCGGCGGCCGCGAGGCGGCGATAGTCGCGTTCGACCGCCGGATTGGCGAGCTTGCGCTTGTCGAGATAGGCACCGATGTCGCGGTCGGCGCGCGTGCACACCATCGCCGCGACGATCGACCCGCCGCTGGCGCCCGAGAGGATCGCGGGCAGAACCCCCTCTTCCCACAAAGCCTTGACCACCCCGACATGGAAGAAGAGGAAGCTGCCCGACCCCGACAGCAGCAGCGCCGAACGGCCGTAGCAATGCTGCGCACGGCGGAAGAAATCGCGCTTTTCCTCGCGCCCGATGCTGCGCGCCGCGGCGATCTTGTCGAGCGCGGCGACCACTTCGGCGACATAGGCCTCGATCAGGACCTTGGTGCCGAAGCGCGCCTTCTGGTACAGCCGTTCGTGCCCCATGCCGTCGATATTGCCGTGGATGCCCTCGTTGAGCACGAAGAGCAGCCCCTTGACGTCGCCCGCCGCCGACAGCTTGCGCAGCCGTTCGAGCCGGGCGCGGATCGCCTTATAGTCGAAATGCTTGCTTTCGTCGGCATCGCGCCACGCCTGCATGCCCGATTTGCGATCATGCTCGCGCGCCGCTTTGGACCAGGCGGCATAGTCGGGCGCGGTCACGAGATCGCGGTCGGCGCTGAGCGTCGGGGTGAAAAGCATCTAGTCGTCCTGCATCGTTTCATTTTCAGCGATTCTTGCGGGTTGCGTTGTCTTTGGCAACTGTTTTGACGTGAAGCTTTCCACCCTCGCCATCCCGGACTTGGTCGGCGCCTATCGCGTTCGCATCCGTATTGCGTCATTGCGAGCGAAGCGAAGCAATCTCCAGCCATCGCCCTGCCTTGCCGATGGCTGGAGATTGCTTCGTCGCTCCGCTCCTCGCAATGACGATGGAGGGGCGACAGATGCCGAGGGGTTGAGCGCCAACTTGTTTCAGGGTCCATGATTCGGGCGTTGCGGGAATGGATCCCGGATCAAGTCCGGGATGACGAAGAAGAGGGCTTCTTCTTGCCCTCTGCCGTCGCTTTTGGCTTTGCTGCGGGCCTGACTGCCGGTTTTGGGGCAGTTTTGGGCTTCGCCTTGGTCTTCGGCGCAGCCTTGGGTCCGGCCTTTGGCTTTGCCGTAGCGGCTTTGGGCTTCGCGGCGGGCGTTTCGGGCTTCGGTTCCGCCGCCATGAGTTCGGCGAAACTTTCGTCGATGCATTCCCGGAAAAAGGCGATGTCGGGCATGATCGCGCGTTCGCAGATGATCGAAAAGGCGATGCGGCCGTTGTAGCTGGGGGTCGCGACGAACAGCCCCATATTGTTCGCGAGCGGCGCCATGCCATATTGCTGAACGAGCTGGGCGCCCGCCAGATAGAGCGGCACCTGCGCCCCCGGCACGTTCGAGATGAAGAGATTGGTGCCGCGCACCGCGAAGCGTTCGCTGGTGAGCAGCCGCGCCACCGCCGCCATCGTCGCGCCGGGGATATGCTGCGACAGGTCGGTCATGATGCGCGCGCTGACGCCCGCCTTGGCCTCCTTCGCCTCGACCGTATAGTCGCGGATCGCCGCGAGGCGTTCGAGCGGCCCCGCGATATCGGTGCGCACGGGCACGCTCATCGCCGACACCTGATTGCCGGGGGTCGCGGCCTTCCCGCCCTTGCCGCGCAGGTTGATCGGGGCGACCGCGACGAGGCTCTCCTTCGGCAGTTCCTTGTGCTTCGCGAGATATTTGCGCAGCGCGCCGCCGACCGTCGTCAGCACGACGTCGTTGACCGTCGCGCCGGGCACCTTCTTGCGGATCGCCGCGACGTCGGTGAGCGCGACGGTGGTGCCGTCGAACATCTTGTGCGGGCCGACGGGGACGTTGAAGCGCGTTTCGGGGACCCCCGCGGTCATCCCGCCCTCGCTGAGCATCGACTTGCGCGCCGCGCTCATCAGCGCGGGCGAAATCTTGAGCAGCGCGTTCATGAACTTGACCGGCGACTGCATCGAGGCCGACCAGGCGCGCGTCGCGACCTCGGCGCTCGACGGCGCGCGGCCCAGCTCCTCGGCGGGCGGCGGTTCGGGAATCGCCGGCGTGCCCCGGGCGTCGATGTCGCTCATCGCGATGAAGGCATGCGCGCCCGACGCGCCGTCGACCGCAGCGTGGTGGACGCGGTGGAGCATCGCGAAGCTGCCGGGCGGAATGCCGGGGATACGGTCGAGCCCCTCGATGACGTAGATGTCCCAGAGCGGCCGGTTCATGTCCATCGGCTTCGAGAACCAGCGCGCCACCGCGATGCAGAATTGCCGCCAGTCGCCGGGCTCGGGCAGCCGCGCGTGGCTCATGTGCGCCTCGATGTCGAAATGCTCGTCCTCGACCCAATAGGGATGGTCCATGTCGAGCGGCAGGCGGTGGAGCCGGCGCTTGAACAAAGGCGAGGTGTCGACGCGGCTTTCGACGTGGCGGATGATGTCCTTGAACCGCACGAAGCCGCCCGGCGCGGTCGACGGGTCGTAGATATAGACCCCCATGATGTGCGTCAGATTGTTCGCGGTCTGGGTGTAGAGGAACTGGGCGTCCTGCGCGCTGAGCTGTTTAAGCATCTGATCCTCCATCCTTCACCTGATACCGTCATCCCGGCGAAGGCCGGGATCTCACGGTGGCAATGATACGCAAGGGCGAGATCCCGGCCTTCGCCGGGATGACGGAAGAGGGAGCGGGCGCGTCAGACATCGCCCGCCACCGGCAACCGGTCGGCGAGCGCCAGCGTCGACAGGCGCATCGCTTCCATGACGTTGGCGAGCCCGCGCAATTCCATCAGCAACGCGCGGCGCGCGGCGAGGATGTCGGGGGTCGCGGGGTCGGCGAGGCCCATGTGGCGCATCAGCGACAGGCCGTTTTCGAAGAGCAGTTTCCCGATCGCCGCCTCGCTGCTGATCCGGCGCAGCAGCCAGGCCTGACGCCCCTCGACCAGCGCGCTGTCGAGCAGCGCCTTCGGATCGACCGCGTCGCCGGGTTTTGCGCGCGCGAGCAGGTCGGCGACGACCGAATAGGCTTCGGCGAAGGGCAGCAGGATCGCGTGGCCGACCACCGGCTGGCAGCGACGGAGGAGCTGCGCGACGCCGCGGTCGCCGCTGGCGAGGCGGCGGTCCCACACCGGGTCGATGCGCGCCAGCTCGGCCTCGATCGCCGCACGATGCTCGTCGCGCGGCGGATAGAAGAATTCGAATTTGAACAGGTCGCGGAGGCGATCGACCTTGGCCCAGAAGGCCGCGGTCGCGTCGCCGCTGTCGGCGTCGCGCAGTTCGAACAGCGCGAGCTCGATCATCGCGCGATCGAGGAAATGATGCGCGATGATGTTGCGGTAGTAGCTCGCCATCGGGTGATGCGCGGGTTCGATCGAATAGATGATCTCGCTGCCCGCCGTGTAGCGCGTGAGCAGCCCGCTCGCGACGAGCGTGTCGACCGTGGCCGCAAAGGCCGCGTCGTCGCCGCTTTCGAGGTCCTTGCTGAGCCGGATGCCGCGCACGCGCGCCCAGTCGGTCACCGCGCCGATCGCCGCGAGCAGTTCGGCGGCGGTGGCGCCGCGCGGCGCGAGGCCGAGCAGGATCAGACACATCACCGAGGTGACGGTGAGCGGGGTGACGCGGTTCGCCTCGACCGCGACGGCAAAGGCGATCCGTTCGAGCGCGCGCCGGTCGTCGGGCGCCGGCGCGGTCTCGATCACCACCGGATCGCCGATGTCGAGCCGGATGCGGCCCGAGGGTTGCTTGAGGCTTTTCATATAGCCGAGAAACCAGCTCAGGCTTTCGGGTTTCTTGGTGCGGCCGGTCTGTTCGGCGGCATATTCCTCGACATCGCGGATCAGGTCGAAGCTGGTCACGAAGGGCACGAAATGCACGTCCTGCGTCCCCGTCGCGTGCGCGGCGTCGAGGACATATTTCATCAGGCCGTATTTGGGCGGCATCAGCTTGCCGAGCCGCGAGCGTGTCCCCTCGAACGCCCAGCTCAGCGGGAACCGCTTGGCGAGCAGCCAGGCGATATAATGGCGCAGCACCAGCTTGTAGACCGGCTGATCCTGGAAGCTGCGGCGGATGAAGATCATGCCCGAGCGGCGGAAGAAGGTGCCCATCACCGCGAAGTCGAGGTTGGCACCGCCGAAGCTGTGCAGCATCGGCAGGTCGTTTTCATAGGCGAGGCGGCTGGGCGTGGCGCCGTCGATATAGGTCTTGTGGGTGAAGAGGATCGCGGTGGGATGTTCGCGCAGGATCGAGCGGAGTTTGGCGAGTTCGGCCGCATCGACCTCCATGTCGGGCGCATAGCCGCCGAACATCATGCGATCGAGCCGCGCGCGCAGGTCGAGGAAGAGCGCGCTGGGGGTCGCGATGACCTCCTTCATCAGCGGCCGCGCCTCGCGGTAGAGGTCGGCGACCGGGCGGCCGAGCGTCGCGGCGAGATCGGCGAGCGCGGCGCGGAATTTGGGGCTGGTGCGTAGGCCGTCGGCGACGAAGCGCGGCACCTTGTACCGCGTCCCGCGGATACCGCGTTCGGCGACATCGAGTGCGAGCGCCGCCTGCCGCGCGACGAAACCCGCGAATTCGGGGCTGTCGGTCCCCTCGCCGTCGCCGCCGCCGGTCTGCGCGCAAAAACGCGTGCGCAGCGCGTCGAGCGAAGCCGCCTCGCCGACCAGGATCTGCGCGCGCCGCCGGTCGCGGAGCAGGATCAGCCGCGACCGGAGCGGCCCCGGGTTGCGCGGATCGCCGAAGACGAGATGGCGGAACTTGAGCGCGCGGCCCTTGTCGAAACCGGGGATGCGCCACGCGACGCGCAGCGGCACGACCTGCCGCGACGGCGATCCGTCGAGCCGCGCCTGAAGCGCCTCGACCGGCAGCGCATGGTCACCGTCCTCGATGTCGAGGCTGGTCCATTCGGGCGCGCCGTCGCCGCCGAGAGCACCCGCGGTCGCGTGGACCCAGTCGAGCAGGAGCCGCCGTTCGACCACGTTGCGCGCGTCGATGATATAGAGCCGGTCGGCCGCCTGCTCCGCGAGGATCGGGGTGCGGGGCGTACCGTCGGCCACCGTCTAGCCGGTCTTTCCCTTGCGCGTCGCCGGCTTCCTGGCCGGCGCCGCTTTCTTCGCGGCGGGCTTTTTGGGCGCCGCCCTGGTCGCCGCGGCTTTCTCACCCGGTTCGGGGGTCGCGGCGGGTGCGGCCGCGTCTTCCTCCTGCCCCAGCGTGCGCAGGAACATGTTGCGGACGTCGCGGACGTGCGCGTTCATCGTCTTCGCGCTCCATTTCGACGTGTCGACCGGCGGCAGCACGGTGACGCGCACCGTCGCGGGGCGCATCACGAACTCGTTCTTGGGCGCGACGTCGGTGGCATTGTGGATGACGATCGGGACGATCGGGACGCCGGCCTGCATCGCAAGGTGAAAGGCGCCCTTCTTGAAGGGTTCGAGCTTCGGGGTCAGGCTGCGCGTGCCCTCGGGCGCGATGCAGATCGACTTGCCGTCCTTTTGGATCGCATCGACCAAGGGCTCCATCGCCTTGATCGCGCTCTTGCCGTCGGCGCGGTCGACGAAGACCGTGCCGCCCCACTCCATCAGCTTGCCGAGGACGGGGATGTCCTTGATTTCCTTCTTGCCCACCCCGCCCATGTCGCGGCGGATGAGCTTGGCGAGGATCATCACGTCGGCCTTGCTCTGGTGGTTGAAGATGAAGACGCAGGGGCGCGAGGACCAGAGGTGGCGCTCGTCCTCGACCTCGAGCTCGACGCCGGTGATCGCGGTCGCGAAATCGCCGAACAGCCCCATCGAGAAATTGACCGCCTCGCGCTGCGAGCGGGTGAGCGCCCAGATCGGGAGGCCGGCGGCGAAGGCGCCGACGAGCGAGCCGGTGGCGTAGATGGTGCGGGTATAGTCGATCCACGACGGCGTACCGCGGCTCGCGAAACGCTGCACCGGCCAGTTCCGCTCGTCGGCGATCGCCTTCAGTTTCATGTTCGGATTGAGCGGGCGCGGATGGCCGACGCGCTCAAGCAGTTCGATATCGTCGTCGCTGTCCGAATAGAAAAAGCTGTTGTCGAGATCGAGGCCATACTCCTCCGCCAGTTCCTCGGCCGCGAGCACCTTGCCCTCGCCGAAGCAGAGCGGGCGGACGATCTCGCCGGTGAACACCCCGTCCTCGATCTCGTATGCCGAGCATTTGATGTCGGCGATGCCGAGGTCCCGCGCGGTCGGTTCGATCTGGTAGATCGTCGCCGAGGAGATGATCGCGACGCGGTGGCCCTTCGCCTGATGCGCCTCGATGATCGCGCGCGTCTCGGGATAGATCTTGCGCGCGATATGCTTTTTGTAGAGCTCCTCGCCGAACTGGGTGAAGCTCTCTTCCTCGACCCCCTTCATGAATTTGGCGGCGGCGGACATCAGCCCCGAAAAACCGATGCTGCCGAGGCTGTGCTGCGCGAGAACCTGCGCGGTCTCCGCAATCTCCTCGACCGACATTTCGCGGCGCTGGAATTTTTCGCGCAGCATCGCGGTCGCCGAATAGCCCGAGATGATCGTGCCGTCGAAATCGAACAATGCTGCGATATGCGGCCCCGGCTCCGACGCCAGGACTTCTTCCAAATGCGGTTGCGGTCTCGGCACGCATCCTCCCCACCAGCGGCTTCGAATACCGCCTTGTCCCTGTACGATGGCAGGTAAGATGGGGTTAATCAATGGGCCGAAAGCGCAGCTTGCTTATCGTTTGGTCGTCCCGGCGAAGGCCGGGTTTTCTCCCGAGCCTCCATTCGCACCGGCGGGATCCCGGCCTTCGCCGGGATGACCGTCAGGGTTTGAGCGCAGCGGCCTCTCTGGCGAGGGCTTCAATCTTCACCGGGTCGAGCGGCCCCGGCGGCACCACCCAGCTGCCGCCGACGCACAATACCGGCCCCAGTGCGAGCCATTCGGGCGCGGTCGCGGCGGTGATGCCGCCGGTCGGGCAGAAGTTGACCCCGCCGAAGGGCCCCGCCAGCGCCTTGAGCGCGGCCACGCCGCCGCTGGTCGACGCGGGGAAGAATTTGAAGCTGTCGAGCCCGATATCGAGCCCGGTCATGATGTTCGACGCGTTGGCGACCCCCGGCAGGAAGGGGATGCCCGCGCTGACCGCGGCTTCGCCGAGGCTGTCGGTCAGGCCGGGCGAGACGATGAATTCGGCGCCCGCCTTCAGCGCGTCGCCCAGCAGGCGCTGGTTGAGCACGGTGCCCGCGCCGACGACGGCGCCGCTGACCTGTTTCATCGCCTTCATCGCATCGAGCGCCGCGGGGGTGCGCAGCGTCACTTCGAGCACCGGAAGCCCGCCCGCGACGAGCGCCTCGGCCATCGGCACCGCATCCTCGACGCGGTCGATGACGATCACCGGGATGACCGGCGCGAGGCGCATGATCTGTTCGATACCTGAATCCGACATTTTCTACTCCGTTCGCCCTGAGCTTGTCGAAGGGCTGTTCTTTCTTTGACCCGTTGGAAAGGAAGAGCGGTCCTTCGACAAGCTCAGGACAAACGGGCTTTGGATTTAGATGACCGTTTCCATCGCCGCGAGCATCGCCGAACCGCCCTTTTCGGCTTCGTCGGCGTGGTGACGGAACAGTGCGAAGAGTTCGCGACCGACGCCGAGCGCGGGCGGCGGCGGCGCGGCGGGGCTGCGGGCCGACCAGATCACCGGATCGACCAGCGCCAGCACCTCGCCCTTCACCGCGCAGACGCGGACGATGTCGCCGTCGGCAAGCAGGGCGAGCGGACCGCTCACCCCGTCCGCGCCGGGCAGCGCCTCGGGCGACAGGTGGATCACCGCGGGCACCTTGCCGCTGGCGCCCGACATGCGGCCGTCGGTGAGCAGCGCGACGCGGAAGCCGCGGTCCTGGAGCACGCCGAGCGCGGGGGTGAGCTTGTGGAGTTCGGGCATGCCGTTGGCGCGCGGCCCCTGAAAGCGCACGACGACGATCACGTCGCGTTCGAGTTCGCCCGCCTTGAAGGCAGCGAGCACCTGGTCCTGGTCGTCGAAGATCCGGCACGGCGCCTCGATCGTCCAGCGATCCTCGGCGACCGCGCTGGTCTTGATGATCGCGCGGCCGAGATTGCCCGCGAGCAGCCGCATGCCGCCGTCGGGCGAGAAGGGCGCCGCGACGGGGCGCAGCATCGTGTCGTCGCGCGAGAATTCGGGGGCGGGCCGCCATGCGAGCGACGTGATCCCCGGCGAAGGCCGGGGTCCATCGTCGGACGTTGCAACCGGGCCCCGGCTTTCGCCGGGGATCACATCTTCAAGGACCGGCTCATAGCCATAATCGGCCATCGTCCCGCCGACGGTGAGTATGTCCCCGTGAAGCAGCCCGGCTGCGAGCAGTTCGCGCACGACGAAACCGATGCCGCCGGCAGCGTGGAAGTGGTTCACGTCGCCCGCGCCGTTCGGATAGACGAGCGCGAGCAGCGGCACGACGTGGCTCAGTTCGTCGAAGTCCTGCCAGTCGATGACGATCCCCGCCGCGCGCGCGATCGCGGGCAGGTGGATCGCATGGTTGGTCGAACCGCCGGTCGCGAGCAGGCCGATGCACGCGTTGACGATCGCCTTTTCATCGATGCAGCGCGCCAGCGGGCGATAATCGTCGCCGTCCCAGCCGATCCGCGCGAGCCGGTGCGTCGCGGCGCGCGTCAATTCCTGGCGGAGCTTCGTACCCGGATTGACGAAGGCGCTGCCGGGGACGTGCAACCCCATCAGTTCCATCATCATCTGGTTGCTGTTCGCGGTGCCGTAGAAGGTGCAGGTCCCCGCGCCGTGATAGGAAGCGGCCTCGGCCTCGAGCAGTTCGTCGCGGCTCGCCTTGCCTTCCGCATAGAGCTGGCGGACGCGCTGCTTTTCCTTGTTCGCGAGCCCCGAGGGCATCGGCCCGGCGGGAACGAGGATCATCGGCAGGTGACCGAAACGCAGCGCGCCGATGAGCAGGCCGGGGACGATCTTGTCGCAGATGCCGAGCAGGAGCGCGCCCTCGAACATCGCGTGGCTGAGCGCGATCGCGGTGCCCTGTGCGATAGTGTCGCGGCTGAACAGCGACAGGTCCATGCCCGCCTGCCCCTGCGTCACGCCGTCGCACATCGCGGGCACGCCCCCCGCGACCTGCGCCGTGGCACCGGCCTCGCGCGCGAACAGCTTGATCTGCTCGGGATAGCGGCCATAGGGCTGATGCGCCGAGAGCATGTCGTTGTAGGCGGTGACGATGCCGATGTTCATCGTCGCGCCGGCGCGGATCGCGGGCTTGTCCTCGCCCGACGCGGCGAAGCCGTGCGCGAGATTGCCGCACGACAGGTTGCCGCGGTTGGTGCCCGCCGCGCGCTGGCGCTCCATGAGGCCCAGATAGGCGGCGCGGCGCGGCGCGCTGCGGGCGATGATCCGGTCGGTGACGGCGGCGATGGTCGGGTGGAGAGTTGCCATAATTACCTCGTCACCCCGGCGAAGGCCGGGGTCTCAACTTTGCGGCACGACGCGAGGTCGAGATCCCGGCCTTCGCCGGGATGACGGTTCCAAAGTTCAATCATGCCAGCTCGCCCCGTCGCGCTCGATCAGCGCGATCGCGCTCGACGGCCCCCAGCTTCCTGCGGTGTAGGTCTGCGATGCCATGTCGACCGCAGCCCAGGCGTCGCGGATCGAATCGATCCACTGCCACTGCGCCTCGACCTCGTCGCGGCGCACGAACAAGGTCTGGTCGCCCTCGATAAAGTCGAGCAACAAGCGCTCGTAAGCGATGCGGCGACGCTCGCCGGCGAAGCTGTGCGAGAGCGAGACGTCCATCGTCACCTCCTTGAGCTTCACCCCGTCGCGGTCGAGCCCCGGCTGCTTCGCCATCACCTTGACCCGGATATTCTCTTCGGGCTGGAGGTTGATGATCATGCTGTTCGCATCGAGCCTGCCCGCGCCGACGCCCGCGAAGATATTGTGCGGCACGGGCTTGAACTGGATCAGCACCTCCGACTTGCGCTGCGGCATGCGCTTGCCGGTGCGCAGGTAGAAGGGCACCCCCTTCCAGCGCCAATTGTCGATATGCGCCTTGATCGCGACGAAGGTCTCGGTGTTCGACCGGTGGCCGAGTTCGTCGGCATAGCCCGCGACCGCGGCGCCGTTCACCGCGCCGCTGCCGTACTGGCCCTTGACGCTGTGCGCCTTGATGTCCTCGGCACCGAGCTTGCGCAAGGAGCGCAGCAGCTTGACCTTTTCGTCGCGCACCGCAGTCGCGCTCACGCTCGCGGGCGGCTCCATCGCGATGATCGCGAGCAGCTGGAGCATGTGGTTCTGGACCATGTCCTTCAAGGCGCCGACGCCGTCATAATAGGACACGCGGCCTTCGAGTCCGACGGTCTCGGCGACGGTGATCTGGACATGATCGATCGCCTGCGCGTTCCACAAGGGTTCGAACAGCATGTTGGCGAAGCGCAGCGCGAGCAGGTTCTGGACCGTTTCCTTGCCCAAATAATGGTCGATGCGGAACACATGCTCTTCGGCGAAGGCGTCGCCGACCTCGGCATTGACCTCGCGCGACGAGGCGAGATCGTGGCCGATCGGCTTTTCCATCGCGATGCGGCATTCGGCGCAGGCGATACCCGCGCGCTTGAGCCCTTGCGCGATCGGTCCGAACATCGACGGCGGCGTCGAGAGATAGGCGCCGATCGGGCGGCCGAGCCGGTCGCCGAGCATCGCCGCGAGATCGTCGTACCCTGTGCCGGCCCCGGCATCGACGGGGCAATAGTCGATGCGGTCGAGGAAGCGCGCCGTGGCCGCCTCGTCGATCTGGTCGGCCGGAAGATGGTCGGCCAGCGCCCCGCGCACCATCGCGTGGCAGGCAGCGCGGTCCATCTGCGACCGCCCCGAGGCGACGATCGTCAGTTCCGGTGCGAGCAGCCCGTCGAGATGGAGATTGTAGAGCGAGGGAAAAAGCATGCGCTGGGCGAGGTCGCCGGTTGCCCCGAACAGCACCAATGTCTCGACTTTGACGCTCACGACCATCCCCTTGGCTATCCGCGACCAGACGTGGCGGATGACCGGCGCGAATGCAACGCGCATACGTAAGCCGCGGCGCAGGCCGGCCGGGCCGGCGCCGGCACGATGCGGCGGCAAGAGCGCGCGGCGCCATATCGTGCCGCGGGGAAAGCTGGCAGGCCAATCGCGAGACGGCACCCGCCCGCGCATAAAACCCGCCCCCGGGCCCATGTTCCCGGGGGCGGGCCGCGACCCGTCGCCGTTCGGCAGGACCGGCGTGCGGGCATGTCCCGCGCCGGCCCTGCCCGTCAGGCGAGGTCGAAACGGTCGGCGTTCATCACCTTGGTCCAGGCCTTGACGAAGTCGCGCACGAACTTTTCCTCATGCCCCTTTTCGGCATAGACTTCGGCCGTCGCGCGCAGCTGCGAGTTCGAGCCGAAGATCAGGTCGGTGCGCGTCGCGCGCCAGCGTTCGGTGCGACCGCCGCGAACATAGCCGATGAACTCCTCGTCGGCGCTCGTGTCGACGACTTCCCATGTCGTGCCCATGTCGAGCAGGTTGACGAAGAAGTCGTTGGTGAGCTGTCCGACGCGGTTGGTGAACACGCCATGCCTGCTACCCCCCGCGTTGGCGCCGAGGACGCGCAGGCCGCCGACCAGCACCGCGAGCTCGGGAACCGACAGGCCGAGCAGCGACGCGCGGTCGAGCATCAGTTCCTCGGTCTTCACGCTGTGCTTCGCCGCCAGATAGTTGCGGAAGGCGTCGGCCTTCGGTTCCATCACGTCGAAGCTGTCGGCGTCGGTCAGGGCATCGGTGGTATCGCCGCGGCCGCCGGTGAAGGGCACGCTGACGTCGAAGCCCGCGTCCCTCGCCGCCTTCTCGACCGCCGCCGAGCCCGCGAGCACGATCGCATCGGCGAGCGAGATATTGCCACGCAGTTCGCCGATCTTGCCGAGCACCTTGGCGAGTTCGGCCGGATCGTTGACCGCCCAATCCTTTTGCGGCGCCAGCGCGACGCGTGCGCCATTGGCGCCGCCGCGATGGTCGGACTTGCGATAGGTCGAGGCCGACGCCCACGCCGCCTTGACCAGTTCGCCGACGCTCAGCCCCGATCCGAGGATCGCGGTCTTGAACGCCACGACATCGGCGTCCGACGGCTTGCTGCCGGCGGGAACCGGGTCCTGCCAGATCAGGTCCTCGGCGGGCACCTCGGGGCCGAGGTAGCGCGCCTTGGGACCCATGTCGCGGTGGCAGAGCTTGAACCAGGCGCGCGCGAAGGCATCCTTGAACGCTTCGTGGTCGCTCCGGAACTTCTCCGAAATCGCCCGGAATTCGGGATCGATCTTGAGCGCCATGTCGGCGGTGGTCATCATCGTCGGCACCTTCCTGCCCGGATTATGGGCGTCGGGGGCCATGTCCTCTTCCTTCTGGTTCACCGGCTGCCACTGCTGCGCACCGGCGGGGCTGCGCACCAGTTCATAATCATAGTCGAGGAGCAGGCGGAAATAATTCTCTGACCATTCGGTGGGGGTGTTGACCCACGCGCCCTCGATGCCGCTGGTGATCGCGTGCGCGCCGAGCCCCGTCTCGAAGCTCGACGACCAGCCGAGCCCCTGGAGCGTGATGTCGGCCGCTTCGGGGGCGGCCCCGACCAGGCTCGCATCGCCCGCGCCGTGCGCCTTGCCGAAGGTGTGCCCGCCCGCGGTGAGCGCGACCGTCTCTTCGTGGCTCATCGCCATGCGTTCGAAAGTGACCTTGATGTCGCGCGCCGACAGCAGCGGGTCGGGGTTGCCGCCCGGCCCTTCGGGATTGACGTAGATCAGCCCCATCTGGATCGCCGCGAGCGGGTTTTCGAGGTCGAGCTGCTTGTCGGGGTCGATGCGCGTCTGGACGCCCTCGTTGACCCACAGATCCTCGGCCCCCCAATAGATGTCGCGCTCGGCCTCATAGACGTCCTTGCGGCCGCCGCCGAAGCCGAACACCGGCCCGCCCATCGATTCGATCGCGACGTTGCCGGTCAGGATGAACAGGTCGGCCCAGCTGATCTTGCTGCCGTATTTCTGCTTGATCGGCCACAGCAGGCGGCGCGCCTTGTCGAGGTTGCCGTTGTCGGGCCAGCTGTTGAGCGGAGCGAAGCGCTGTTGCCCGCTGTTGGCGCCGCCGCGGCCGTCGGCGGTGCGATAGGTGCCCGCGGCGTGCCAGGCCATGCGGATGAAGAAGGGGCCATAATGGCCATAGTCGGCGGGCCACCACGGCTGGCTGTCGGTCATCAGCGCGGTGAGATCGTCCTTCAGCGCCTGATAGTCGAGCGAGTTGAACGCCGCGGCATAGTCGAAATCCTCGCCCATCGGGTCGGGCGACACGCCCCCCTGATGCAGGATTTCCAGCGGCAGCGCGTCGGGCCACCAGTCCTTGTTGGTGCGGCCGAGCAGGCCGCGAAAGCGGTCCTTGCCGAACGGACAACCTTTTTCGGGGGCGTTCATACAGTCTCTCCTCTTATGGTGATCGTTGGGAAATCGTGGCATTCGGCGATGACGCGCGCATGACGCGCGGCCGGGACGGCGACGGCTCGCGGCCCCGTCAGGGGGATGTCGACAGGAGCGGGCCGCGAGTCGATCGTCTCTTCCTTTCGCCTTGGGATGGAAAGGATATGCCGCGCCCCTCCATCGACATAACCGAATAAGCTGAATTCAGTCATCGAAAGAACCGATCAGACGCGCGCGGGATGCGCGCGGCGATGGGGTCGGTCCCATATGCGGCACGTCCGGGCGCGGGCCGCGCCGCGGCGTGCAACATCCCCCGCCCGCCCGGGGTTGCTCCCGTGTCCGCCATCCCCCGGGACGGACTTTCAGGAGAGAGAAAGTGGCAAACCAGAACCCCAACCAGCAGCAGCAACGCGACGAAGAACAGCGCCGCAAACAGCAGCAGCAGGGCGGTCAGGATCGCCAGCAGGGCGGCCAGCGGCCCGACCAGGAACGCGGCAATCCGCAGCAGCGCTGACCGACAGGCTGCATGAAAAAGGGGCCGCTCCAGCCGGAGCGGCCCCTCTTTCTTGTCCGGGACAGCCCCGGGGGTGCGACGATCAGAAGGCGACCTTGATCGTGCCGCCCCATGTCCGCGGATCGCCCGGCAAGCCGACGATCAGCCCGGTGTTGCCCGGCCCGACGCTGAGCTGTTCGAGATAATTCCGGTCGAACGCGTTGCGGACCCACGCGAAGATGTCGAGCCCCTCCCCGGTCCGGAAACCGGCGCGGAAGTTCGACAGCGCATAGCCATCGACCCAGGTGTAGGCCGAGGGCGACGGGTTCGACGAGAAGTTCGAGCGATAGCTGCCGTCGTAGCCGAAATAGAATTGGCCATCCTTGCCGAACAGCGAGCTTTCGGTGTTCGCCTCTGCGCCGAAGGAAAAGGCCCATTTCGACACGCCTGGCAGGCGCTGCCCCGAAATGTCGCAGTTCGCGGGGCTCAGCGCGCCCGGGGTCCCCGGAGCACCGGGGGTCTGCCCGGCGCCCGCGGTAGTGCCGCCGGATAGTTCGGGCGGGCACGGTGCGTCGACGAACTTCACATATTTGGCGTCGGTGTAGGCACCGTTGGCATAGGCGCGGAAACGCTCGCTCGGGCGGATCGACGCGTCGAATTCGATCCCCTGCGTGCGCACCTTGCCCGCGTTCGCGAGATAGCCGCGCAGCACGCCGAACTGGCCGTTGTTCACATTGGCCTGGTAATTTTTGATGTCGGTGCGGAAGGCGGTGAGGTTGAGCGTTGCGCGGCGGTCCCAGAATTCGGCCTTCACCCCGGCCTCGAAATGATTGACCGATTCGGGCTTCACGGTGCCCGCGGCGAGGATCGGGTTGTTGCTCGCGTCGGTCGGAACGCCATTCTGGTTGATACCGCCCGATTTGAACGTCTTGGCATAGGTCGCGTAGAACAGCAGGTCGGGCGTCGCCTTGTAGGTCGCGGTGAGGTCGTAGCTGAAGTTCCAGTCGCTGAAGGTCGGCGAGATTTCCTGCGGCGCAAAGACGCCAAGGCGCGCGGTGTTGATCGCGGCGTTGGTCCCCGCGGGCGGGTTGAACAGCACCGGGCTGCCGTCGCCAGCGAAGACGAGACGCTGGTAGAATCCTTCCTTCTTGTCGTAGTTCAGCCGCACGCCGGGCTGGATCGAGAATTGGTCGGTGACCTTCCAGCTGAGCTGGCCGAACAGCGCGGCGCTGGTATTCTTGAGATATTGGGTGTTGATCGCGGTCAGCCCGTCGAGCACCCCGGGCGTGCAGGCGAGCTGGTTCGACGCGCTGGGGCCGCAGCCGGCCGAACCCGGCGGGACGTCGGCGACGCTGCCCGGATTGAGCGTCCAGCGGCTCGACGCCGGACCGTGCGATTCGGTACCCTGCGTGTCGATCCGCTGGTAATAATAGAAGCCGCCGAGCACGAAGTCGAAGCGGTCGCCGGTGTAGTTGTAGCGCAGTTCCTGCGTATACTGGTCCTGCTGCGAGGGATTCTGCGACTTGGTGACGATCGGCAGACCGGTGAAGTCGCGGTCGTTCTCGGGCTGCCAGTCCCAGTAGCGCCACGCGGTGATCGAAGTCAGCGTGCCGGGGCCGATGTCCCATTTGACGCGCAGCGCGGCACCGCCGATCTCGTTGCCCGCGTTGAGATTGGCGTCGAGGTCGGTCAGCCGGTCGTAGGGATTGGTGCTCGGCACCGCATAGCCCTGCGCCGCCGCGAGCGCCGCATATTGCCGGTTGATCGGACGCTGGGTCGCGCCGGTCCGCACGAAGACCGAGCCGCAGCACACCGCTTCCTGCCGGTTCCAGTCGCCGCTCAAGGTAACGTCGAGATTTTCGGTCGGACGCCACAGCAATTGGCCGCGGATGCCGATATTGTCCTGGCTCTGGATCCAGCGGTCGGTGGTGACATTGTAGATCGTGCCGCGGCGGCTGGTCGCCGAAATCGCGACGCGCGCCGCGAGCGTGTCCGACAGCGGGCCCGAAATCGCCGCCTTGGCCTGCTTCAAGTCGAGGTTGCCGATGCTGACCTCGGCCTTGCCTTCGAAATCGAAGGTCGGCTGGTTGGTCGTGATGTTGATCGCGCCGGCGGTGGTGTTCTTTCCGTAGAGCGTGCCCTGCGGCCCGCGCAGCACTTCGATCTGGTCGACGTCGAGGAAGTCGAAGGTCGAGGAGGCGACGCGCGAATAATAGACGTCGTCGACATAGATGCCGACACCCTGTTCGATCCCGTCGTTGGTCAGGCCGAACGGCGCGCCGATGCCGCGGATGTTGACCGCGGTGTTGCGCGGATTCGACGAATAGAATTGCAGCGTCGGCGCGAGCTGGGTCAAGCGGCCGACGTTGAAGGCACCGGTATTGTCGATCTGTTCGCCGTCGACGACCGAAATGGCGATCGGCACGTCCTGCGCGGTTTCCTGGCGGCGGCGCGCGGTGACGATGATTTCGCCGCCGTAGCTGCCCCCCTCGACCTGGGTGGCGGTGTCGTCGGCCGCGGCAGCGGCTTCGTTTCCGGTCGCGGCGCCTTCATCGGCGGCGGCGGGCTGGGCCGCGAAAGCGAGGAGCAGGGACAAGGTGATGGCGGTCGCCGGCGCGCGCCGGCGGGCGGAAGGATATTTGGCAGTCATGGCAATTTCCTGTTGCAAGAAAATTGCCACATCCGGTGGTCCGGTCTGCGGCAGTTTTGCGGGAGGGGACAAGATTCCCCCGGCTTGGGAGCCTGAGATTCAGTTGGGGTAGCGGTGGCGCTCGGTCACATCGACCTGCACCAGCTTCCCCTCGTGGACGGTGAGCTGGATCGCGCCGAAGCGCAGTTTTTCGAGCGCGTCGAGCACCGTCTGCACGGCGCGCGGCACGGCCTCGCGCTGGCCCGGGGCCTGTTGGTTCGAAGCGGACATAGATTCCCTTTCCCTGGTTCGATTCGGCCGCAAGCATATGCCAACTGTTTTAGTTGACAATGATTGATTTGCTTTCTGCGCCGAAAGGACGGGTTCGCGCGCCAAAGCGAAGGGCCGCCACCGGCGCCTGTTTGGCCGGCATCCGACGCTAGGGATTGCGCCCGAGTCGCTGGGCTGGCAAAGGCACGGACGATGACGAAAATTAACGATCTGATGGCGCGCGGAACCGCGCTTCTGGGTAGCGACTACGCGATTTTATGCGGTGCGATGAGCTGGGTTTCGGAACGGAACCTGGTGAGCGCGATCAGCAATGCCGGCGGTTTCGGCGTCATCGCGTGCGGCGCGATGACCCCCGAACTGCTCGATGCCGAGATCGCGGCGACCAAGGCGCTCGCGACGCGCAACTTCGGCGTCAACCTGATCACCATGCACCCGCAATTGTTCGACCTGATCGCGGTCTGCGCCAAGCATGGCGTCGGCCACGTCGTGCTGGCGGGCGGCCTGCCCCCCAAGGGCAGCCTCGAGGCGATCAAGGCGTCGGGCGCCAAGGTGATCTGCTTTGCCCCCACCCTTGCGCTCGCGAAAAAGCTGGTGCGGTCGGGGGTCGACGCGCTGGTGATCGAGGGCATGGAGGCCGGCGGCCATATCGGCCCGGTGTCGACCAGCGTGCTCGCGCAGGAAATCCTGCCCTCGCTCGCGGACGAGGTGCCGATCTTCGTCGCCGGCGGCATCGGCCGCGGCGAGGCGATCGCCGCCTATCTGGAAATGGGCGCGTCGGGCGTCCAGCTCGGCACGCGCTTCGTCTGCGCGACCGAGAGCATCGCGCACCCGAATTTCAAAAAAGCCTTCATCCGCGCATCGGCGCGCGATGCGGTGGCGAGCGTCCAGATCGACGCGCGCCTGCCGGTCATCCCGGTACGGGCGCTGAAAAATGCCGGGACCGAGGCTTTCACGGCCAAGCAGCGCGAAGTCGCCAATTTGCTCGATGACGGCAGCGTTGATATGATGGAAGCGCAGTTGCAGATCGAACATTATTGGGCCGGCGCGCTGCGCCGCGCGGTGATCGACGGCGACGTCGAGAATGGTTCGTTAATGGCAGGGCAATCTGTCGGCATGGTAACCGGGGAAGAGCGCGTGGCCGATATCATCGCGGCTTTGGTGCAACAGGCCGAAGCCGCCTTGAACGCGCGGGGTTGATGCCGCATGACGCATGCGGTCGGGGAGTGGAACATGAATTTGCTGCGTAAGATTATCGTCGCCGGACTGCTTGCGAGCGTCGCGGCCTGTGCGCCGAAACCGCCGCCACCGCCACCGCCGCCGCCACCGCCGCCGCCGCCCGTCGTGATCATCGTCCCGCCGCGCCCGCTGCCGCCGGGCAATGCGTCGACCACCCAGATCCTGCCCGGCCGCAGCCTCGACGGGCGCTTCATCACCGCCAACAGCAACATCATGGGCGACCGCGCCTTCTGGCAGATGAAGATCGCGCTGAACGTCGCGGCGATCGGCTGCCGCGGGCTCGAGGAAGCGACGCTCGTTTCGAATTACAACAGCATCATCAAGACGCATGCGAAGACGATCCGTTCGACCGAGAAGACGGTGATCTCGCAGCTGGGCAAGGAAAACAAGACGAACGGCGTCAAGGAGCGCGACCGCCTGTCGACGCAGCTGTTCAACTATTTCGCACAGCCCCCGGCGCAGCGGCAGTTCTGTGCCCGCGCCAACGAGATCGCACAGCTGGTCGCCACCACCCCGTCGGCGCAGGTGATCGACCTGGCCGACGAAAATCTGGCGCGGCTGGACCAGCCGTTCCACGATTTCTACGAAGCCTATGCCAAATATCAGCTCGACGCCGCGGCGTGGGACCAGAAATACGCCCCGCCCCCGCCGATCATGAGCGCCCCGGCGCCGCTGGTCACGACCCCGCCGAGCACCGCCCAGGCGCCGGCCGCGGCGCCGGGACCGGCGATGCCGGCTGCGTCTGCGGCCAATCCGGGCAGCTGATCTTTCGCATCCGATACGAAATATTCGCCGCGCGCCCTTGGCGGGGGGGCGCGGCATCTGTTAGCACCGGCGGGACATGACCAACGCCCCGCCCCCGCCCACGACCGCCGCCCAGTCGGCGCGGACGATATTGACGCGGCTGCACGAGGTGATGGCGTCGCGCACCCACGCGCAGGGCAAGCTCAACCAGGTCGTCGGGATCATCGGCGAATGCATCGATAGCGAGGTCTGCTCGATCTATCTGCTGCGCGACGGGGCGCTCGAACTGTTCGCGACACGCGGGTTGAAGCAGGAAGCGGTGCACGTCACGCGCCTTGCGCTCGGCGAGGGGCTGGTCGGCACGATCGCCCAGCAGATCGAGACGCTGAACCTCGACGAGGCGGCGGCGCATCCCGACTTTTCCTATCGCCCCGAAACCGGCGAGGAATTGTTCCACAGCTTCGCCGGCGTCCCGATCATCCGCCGCGAGCGCGCGGTCGGCGTGCTCTGCGTCCAGCACGCCGAGCCGCGCCGGTACGATGATATCGAGATCGAGACGCTGCAGACCGTGGCGATGGTGCTGTCCGAACTGATCGCCAACGCCGATCTGGTCGATACCGCGGCGCGCGCCGATGCCGCCGCGACCGACCAGTCGGCGCAGCGCCTGACCGGGCAGAAGCTGGTCGACGGCATGGGCGCCGGCATCGCGGTGTTCCACCAGCCGCGCATCACGATCGAGCATACGGTCGCCGAGGATATCGAGGCCGAGCGCCACCGCGTCTATGCCGCGTTCGACAAGATGCGCGAGCAGATCGACCGCATGGCGAACCAGGCCGAATTCGGGGTCGGCGGCGAGCATGACGAGGTCATCGAGACCTACAAGATGTTCGCCTATGACGAAGGCTGGTCGCGGCGGATCAACGAGGCGATCGACAGCGGCCTGACCGCCGAGGCGGCGATCGAGCGCGTCCAGCAGCGCACCCGCATGCGCATGCGCCAGATCGACGACCCGCTGCTGCGCGACCGCATGCACGACCTGGAGGATCTGTCGAACCGCCTGCTGCGCATCGTGTCGGGCCAGATGGGCACCGCGGCGCAGATGGGCCTTCGCCAGGATTCGATCCTGATCGCGCGCAACCTCGGTCCCGCCGAACTGCTCGAATATGACCGCCGCCGGCTGAAGGGCGTGATCCTCGAGGAAGGGTCGCTGACCGCGCATGTCATCATCGTCGCGCGCGCGATGGGGGTGCCCGTGCTCGGCCGCGTGCGCGACGTGCGCACCTCGATCCGCGAGGGCGACCTCGTGCTGCTCGATACCGCCGGCGGGACGGTGCATGTCCGGCCCACCCAGCCGGTGCAGGAGGCGTTCGACGCCAAGCTCGAACTGTCGCAGAAGCGCCGCGCCAACCTCGCCGCGCTGCGCGACCTGCCCGCGGTGACAAAGGACGGGGTGCCGATCGAGCTGATGATCAACGCCGGGCTGCGCGAGGATGTCGCCGCGCTCGACCTGACCGGCGCGCGCGGCATCGGCCTGTTCCGCACCGAATTCCAGTTCCTCGTCTCGGCGACGCTTCCCGCGCGCGACCGCCAGCAGCGCCTCTATCGCGACGTGCTCGACGCGGCGGGCGACCGGCCGGTGATCTTTCGCACGGTCGACATCGGCGGCGACAAGGCGCTGCCCTATATGAACACCGATACCGCGCTGGAGGAAAATCCGGCGATGGGGTGGCGCGCGCTGCGCCTTGCGCTCGAACGCGAGGGGCTGCTGAAGGTGCAGGCGCGCGCGCTGATGGAGGCCGCCGCCGGGCGGACGCTGAACGTGATGTTCCCGATGGTGTCCGAGCCGTGGGAATATGAAGCCGCGCGCGCGCTGTTCGTCGGCCAGCGCGCCTGGCTGGCGAGCCACAACAAGAAATTGCCCGCCGCGATCCGCTATGGCGCGATGCTCGAGGTTCCGGGGCTGGCCGAGACGCTCGACCTGATGCTGCCGCACCTCGACTTCCTGTCGATCGGCACCAACGACCTGACGCAGTTCCTCTTTGCCGCCGACCGCGCGCACCCGCGGCTTGCCGAACGCTACGACTGGCTGTCGCCGACGGTGATGCGTTTCCTGTCGCGCGTCGTGAAGACGGTGGCGGGATCGAAGGTGACGCTGGGCGTGTGCGGCGAGATGGGCGGGCGTCCGCTGGAAGCGATGGCGCTGCTCGGTATCGGGATCGAGCGGCTGTCGATCACCCCCGCCGGGGTCGGCCCGGTGAAGGCGATGATCCGCTCGCTCGACCTCGGCGCGCTGCGCCGCGACATTCCCGCGATCCTCGCACACCCGACGGCGACCCCGCGCGCCCAATATGAGAATTGGGCGCGGACGCATCAGGTCGATCTGGGCGATTAAGTCCCGCCGTCCGGGTCAGGCGGTCGCCGCCGCGACGGGCACGGGCTCGGCTGCGGCCACCGCGACCGGCACCTTGCCGACGATCCGTTCGGCGAGCCAGGCCGACCCCCACGCCAGCGCGATGCCGACGGGCACGTCGATGACATAGTGCCAGCGGCTCGCCACCGAGGTGATCAGGATGAAGACGAGCAGCACCGAATAGAGCGGCACGAGCAGGCGGCCGTGGCGCCAGGCGAAGAGGAAGAAGAGGAAGGCGCCGGCGGCGTGCAGCGAGGGCATGGCGGCGAGCCCGACGGTGAAGTTGACGCCGCCGTGCCGCGCGATCCAGTCGGGCCCCTCGGCGGCCGAATGCTGGTAGAATTGCAGCATCGCCTGCTGTCCGCCGGTGATCGTCGGATCGATCCCGGTTTCATAGAGGAACGGACCGATGGCGGGTGCGACGAGATAGGCGAGCGCACCGAGCGCCTGCACCAGCAGCACCGCGACCACCAGCTGGCGGAAATATTCGGGCGTCTTGATCGCGTGATAGAGGAAGCTGACGTAGAACAGCGCCATGAACGAGATCATGTAGAAGTTGGATTCGAAACTGATGAAGCCGAAGACGCTGGTGCGCAGGGCCATGCAGGCATCGACGAGCGGCCGCACCATTTCGTCGGTCGCCCAGTAGAAATCGTCGAACATCACGGGGTTGATGTGCGGGATCCACAGCTTGATGTTGAAGTGCGCGAACAGGATGACGACGTAGCATGGCAGCGCGACCATGAAGCTGGCCGCGACGTCGCGCTTTCCTGCGATGAAGGTCGCGACGCCGAGCAGCGCCACCGCGATCAGCGGGTAGAGATAATGGACACCGACAAATTCCGCCCGGCTTCCCGACGGAAAGACGATCGGCAGCGAAAAGATCAGCGAGAAGAGAAACATGACGGCGAGCGTGCCGCCCGCAATCAGGATTTCGGGGGGAATGGCGCGTAGGTTGATCCGCATGGTTCACCGCATGAAGGAGTTGGTCCCGTCGCGGCTGACGTCCCGTCGTTCGCCCCCCCGCGCCCTTGCCCCTAGGCCATCAGGGTTAATGGACGCCTAATGCCCCGGCATCGGCGGCGCATACGGCGCGTTTGCCAAGATCGATGTTTATGTTATGTTCTCCACCGATTCACGAGGAGAGAGACGATGAGCGATACCCCCACCCGCGCCGCCGGCCAGTGCCATTGCGGCGCGATCCGCTATTCGATGCCCGTCGCGGTCCAGCATCATGCGCTGTGCCATTGCAAGGATTGCCGCCGCCACGCCGGCGCGCCGATGGTCGGCTGGGCGCTCGTCGGCCGCGACGAACTGGAATTGTCGGGCGAGCCCAAAGTCTATGCCTCGTCCGAACATGGCCGCCGCCATTTCTGCGGCGATTGCGGCACCGGGCTCTTCTACACCAACGAAGCGATCTTCCCCGGCCAGATCGACGTCCAGTCGGGCACGCTCGACGATCCCGACCTGATCCCCGCGGGCGCGCAGATCCAGACCGCCGAACGGATCGGCTGGATGGAGAGGCTGGACGCGATGCCGAGCTTCGAACGCTACCCGGGAATGGAGTAAGCGCCTGCCCGATCCGCGTGCCGCGGCTAGAGCATCGTGCGTTAAATTCGCATCATCTCCACGCCCGTTTGTGCTGAGCCTGTCGAAGCACGGTCCTTCTTCCTTCACCGTTGAAAGAAAGAACGGCCCTTCGACAAGCTCAGGGCGAACGGTTCCTGTTAAGCGCACGCTGCCTTGGAGCGGCTAGCCTTTGATCCGACCTATTCTCCCGTTCGTGTCGAGCCAAGTCGAGACACCCATCGGGAGTGCGCGCCTTCGAGGTGTCTCGACGTTGGCTCGACACCAACGGAATTGGTGTCGATGATGATTTATCGCACGGCGCTCTAGCGGCGATCCGCCTCCACCACCGCGCGCACCAGCGCGGCGATGTCGAGCCGGTTCTTCGCGTCGTCATAGCCCTGGCGGACGATGACCAGCCCTCGCGACGGAACGATCACGAGATACTGGCCGCGGTTGCCGAAGGCGCCGAAGGCGTCGGCGGGAACCCCTTCCGACTTGTCGAGCAGCCAGAAACCCGCGCCATAGCCGAAGGGACCGTCGGGCTGCGGTCCGCTCGGCGTCGTGACGAAGCGGCGCCAGTCGGCCGGCAGCAGCCGCTGCCCCTGCCACATGCCGTCATTCTGGTAGAGCAGGCCGAGCCGCGCGAGGTCGCGCGCGGTGGTCGAGACCTGGCTCGACAGGATATAATCGCCGTCCATGTCATGCTCGGCGAAGGTGCGCGTCATGCCGAGGCGGTCGAAAAAGGCCACCGGATCGAGCGCGGGGCCCCGGCGGATCGCCGCCGACCGGGCATTGCGCGCATCGAGCGCCTTTTGCCGCGCCGCCTTCAGCGACTGGACCGCGAGCAGCGTATCGTTGTTGGCATAGCGATAGCGGCTGCCCGGCCGATGGAGCAGCGGCCATTGCACCGTCCACTGCCGCACCGAGGCGCCCCCCATATAGATGGCGTCGGTGCGGTTGCCCGCACTGTCGCTGGTGAGGCCGCTCGCCATGCGCATCAGCTGCTCGGTGGTGATCGCGGCGCGCGGATCGCCGGGCGCCTGCCAGTCGGCGATCATCGCGGGCCGGGTCACGTCGATGTCCCCGTCGAGCACGGCGTTGCCGATCAGCGTCGCGGCGATCGACTTGGCGACCGAAAAGGTGCGCTGCGCGGTGTGGATGCCGTGGCCGCGTTCGTAGCGCTCGAGCGCGATGCGGCCGTCCTTCACCACCAGCAGCGCGCTGGTCTGCCCGCCGAACCGGGCGAGATCGCCGAGCGGCGCCGCGAAGGGCGACGCGCCCTTCATCGTCGCCAGGGCCCCCTGGTCGCCGAGCGGCCAGGGCTTTTCGTCAAGACCGGCGCGCGGCCGGCGAAAGCTATGAAGGTCGGGCGCCGATGCGCCGATGGGCAGGGTGACGCAGCCCTCCCCGCCTTCCCATTGCGCAACGCGCGGAGGCATGTCGTCGCGGTAGCGCACCGAGACCCGCTTTTGCTTCTCGTCGACTTCGGCCTTCAGCGCGCGGACATCGGGTTCGATCTCGGGATAGATGCCGCTGAGCTCGTCGCGCTCGATCGCGTCGAGCGGCTTGCCCGCACCGTTCCACAGCGCCGAACAGGTGAAACCCGCGCGATAGCCCGCCGCCCATGCGCGGTTGAGGTCGGCATTGGCGTCGGCCGCCTGCCCGGGGACTGCGGCAGAGGCGAGCGCGGCGGCGAGAAGCAGCCGGCGCAGCATCTCAGGGCCGCTCGCCAAAGGCTTGGCGCTGCGGCTTTTTCGCACGGTCCCACCACGCGCGGCGGAGGACGTCGGCGACGCGTTCGGGATCGTCCGGGCGGTAGCGGACAAGCAAGGCGTGCCAGCCCTCGTAATGCGGGGTCTGCCAGAAAGTGTCGGGACCGGTTTCAAGCAGAATCTCCTTCTCGTCGGGGTTGCACATCACCGCGAAGCTGCCCGCCTCGCGTCCGGGCGAAGCGAGCGCCTTACCGTTGAGCTTGGGACAGGGCGTCCCGTAAAAGGGCAGCATCTCGACATCGGGCAGCGCGCAGGCAAAGGCCACCACATCGTCCCAGCCGTCGAATTTCGGTGGCATGCCGCTCGGCCCGCTCATGGCCTTGGCGGCGTGGAGCGGACGGTGGCCCGCTCCACCTCCGCGCCGACCGGCTGCATCCGCGGGAACCGCATGCGGTCGGCGACCAGCCGGTCGCCGAGGATCGAGACACCGAACGGCGCATCGCCATTTCCCGCGCGGCTGCCCGCGAGCGTGCGCGGTCTTAACGCGACAAAGGATACGCACGCACGCGTCCAAAATGTCTCCTTTGTCGCTTCAAGGCGGGGAACGGCAAGGCGCGTCCGCAGGAAGCCGGTCGAGGTGCGTGGCGCCGTCATCCGTCAGGGTAGATCATGCCGCGATTTATTAGGAAAGAGATTTTTGGGGAGCAAGCGGACAGCGCTAGCGGGCGATGGCTGCCGTTCTCCGGCGAATGCCAGGGGCCATGGGACAAGGGCGGCGCTTACGATCCGGACCTCGGCTTTCGCCGGGGAACGGTCAAGGCTGATTTCGACCGGATTGCGGACTTGGATCCTCCCTGTGGCCGCAGGCCATGGGGAGGGGGACCGCTCGCGCAGCGAGTGGTGGAGGGGCCGAAAGGTCGCGCGACGCCTGACGGCGTCGGCCCCTCCGTCAGCGCTTCGCGCTGCCACCTCCCCATCGCTGCGCGACAGGGAGGATTGGAAGAAAACGACCGATTGCGGCCGCTCTTCTCCCCTCCCGCTTGCGGGAGGGGTCGGGGGTGGGCAGCGGCGTCGCGATAGCCCACCCCGCTGCGGCTAGCCAGCAAGCTGGCAAGCCTCGCTGCCCCTCCCGCGTGCGGGAGGGGAAACCGGTTCGCCGCTCAATCGACAGCTCCCGACCCCATTTCGGAAACTACCGGTCGGTGCGACACCCATGTCAGCATACGACCGGTCCTTGCCGTACCTCGGCGAAAGCCGGGGCCCAGAATGCCGACACGAACCCGGCGTGTTTCTGCAATGGGCCCCGGCTTTCGCCGGGGAGCACGGAGGCCTGGATTCGGTCATTTTCCGTCGTCATCCCGGCGAAGGCCGGGATCTCACCGGTGCATCATGGCTTGCAGGGCGGGATCCCGGCCTTCGCCGGGATGACGGAAAATGGACGCGGTCCGCTCCCCACCCC